>AUXO010596945.1_pt1 | contig 14719 bp, 14 predicted proteins | sample 768731 | NCBI WGS metagenome assembly AUXO01 (sample SAMN02715735, study PRJNA202380) | gut metagenome | biome: sheep rumen | host: Ovis aries | place: New Zealand: Palmerston North | reverse complement strand
GATACAACACGTAAGGTTGGTGCAATTGGTGGAGTAAAAGAAAAAATAGTTGCAGCCTATAAAAATAAAGCAAAATTATTTTTATGCCCAAAAGCTAATTATGAAGAAGCACTTAGCCAATGGAATAAGCTAGGAAATAAGAACAGAATGAAGCTCGTTTCAGTTTCTACATTTGATGAAACTTTGGAGGTACTATATGGCAATATTTAGTAAATCCAGAGAAATATCAAAAAATATAAATGATAATACTTCATCAAAAATATATTGGTTATCAAAATTATCAGCTTTTGTGTTAGCTTTATTATTAGTATTACCAGTTATGCTAATAGATTTAAATTTATTAACACTATATTATGATTTAAGACCAATCTTAATAGTTATTTTAGCATTATCATTTGTCGCAATTGTTGAAATATATACTAAATTCTATCTAGATTTGTTTTATCATCATGAAATAATTAAGGATAAAAAAGATTTTAAATATGTACTATTAACTAATTTAATTTATAGTTTGATTGTATGCTTTGTATTATTTTTATTCCTATTTGTTGTTACGAGGTGAATTTATGGTAATAGCATTTATTATTGCTGTTTCAGTCATTTTAATAGATCAAATCACTAAATTTGTTATTATGAACACTTTTTCAGTTGATGAAACAAAATATCTTATTAAAGATTTTTTGTTTTTAACTAAGGTTTATAATAAGGGTGCTGGATGGTCAATTCTATCTGACAAAACAATCGTTTTAGTGCTTGTATCATTAATAGCTTCAGCAGTAATAATCTATTTGATTATTAAATATTTTAAAATGTTAAAGGAAAACATTTTATTATCTATATCATGTGGTTTAATATTAGGTGGTACAGTAGGTAATTTAATTGATAGATTCTTAACAGTAATTAAACAAAGAGAAGGTGTAGTTGATTTTGTTGGTATGTGGATAGGTAATTATCAATGGCCTGTTTGGAATATCGCAGATGCAGCACTTGTCGTTGGTATAATACTAATTGCTGTATGGGGAATACTTTTTTATGGAAAAAAGGGTGATAATGATGAAAATGACATTCAAAGTTAATGAAAATGATGCAGGTCAAAGACTTGATAAATATTTAAAAAATAATATAAGTGATATGTCAAGAACTCAAATATCATCATTTATTGATAAATCATTATGTACTGTAAATGGAAATACAGCAAAATCTTCATATGTTGTAGCTAAGGATGATGAAATAATTCTTGAGGTTCCTGAAGCAAAGGATGTTGAAATAGAAGCACAGGATATGAATCTTAATATCGTATATGAGGATGAGGATGTATTAGTTGTTGATAAGCCATCAGGAATGGTTGTACATCCTGCAGCAGGTAATCTTGATCAAACACTTGTTAATGGACTATTATACGAGGTTGATTCACTAGGTGGTATTAAAGGTGAATTAAGACCTGGTATTGTTCATAGAATTGATAAAAACACATCAGGGCTTTTAATGGTTGCGAAAAATGATTATGCACTTAATAATCTTCAAGAGCAATTAAAGGAGCATTCAGTAAATAGAAGATATATTGGACTTGTTGTAGGTACAATTACTGAAGAAAAAGGAAGAATTGATGCGCCTATTGGAAGAGATCCTCAGGATAGAAAGAAGATGGCAGTAGTACGAGATGGAAAAAATGCCATTACAAACTTTATTGTTCTTGAAAGATATAAAAAATTCACATTGTGTGAATTTAAGCTAGAAACAGGAAGAACACATCAAATTAGAGTACATATGAAATATATTGGTCATCCACTTGTTGGAGATCCTGAATATGGAAATAAGAAGCTAATTGATGTAAATGGTCAATATCTTCATGCGGCAGTTTTAGGATTTGTTCATCCAAGAACAGGTGAATATCTAGAATTTAGAAGTGAGCTTCCAGATTATTTTAAGGAATATCTTAATAATTTAGAAAAGTAAAAAGCATTAGCTATTCGGCTAATGCTTTTATCTTTTTAGAAATAGAAGAATTAATCTTTATAATCTTATTATGAATTGAATTTGAATATCTAAGAGCTGTTCTATTTTTATTCTTAATTTCTCTATTATGCTCATTAAGAATATTCTTATTATTCGTATCATATTGCTTTTTATAATTAACAAATTCTTCTTTAAGATTATTTATATAATTTTTAAATTCAAGCGGGATATGGTTTATAGTTACATCATATTCCTCAAGAGTTTTCTTATTATCAGCTATTAAGTCCTCTCTATGAGTAACATATTTATTAATTATGTTTTTATTTTGAACATTGTTATCTTCATTTAATAATTCTTTATTAATTGCAGATTTTTCTAAATTATTTATTAAACTAATTCTTATAGCTGATGTTTTTGTATAAAAATCCTTATGTAATGTATGAATATTTACATCAATATTCTTAATTGTTTTTTCGTATTTATCTTTAATATCATCATAATCTTTCTTATATTTATCAAGAAGAGAAGACATTTCGTTGTTATTATCCTTAATTTTATTAGAATAATATTCGTTTTCATCATCTATTTTATCTTCAATAGATTGTAATCTCTTCTTATAATGTCTATTAATAATTGCTTCTTGAGCAATATATGATGAATTATTTTGTTTTAATAATTTTGTATATCTTTCAACGATATTATCAGTTAATTTAGTTAATATTTCTAAATATGAACTAAATAATTTATTATATTTAATTGTTGTTTTATGCTGATAATTTGAAACTAATTTCATAAATTTAGCATGTGTTATGAAATTAGAAGGATCAACTATAGAAATATAACCTGTTTCAATAGTATTTATTGAATCAAATAATTTCTTATAATCATTTAACGCATCAAATAGAATTGCTGCTTCATCCTGACGTTTTTTATGAAGTCTTTGCTTTTTCTTATTATATTCCTGTTCCAATGTATTTTTAATCTTTGGAATCTTCTTTAATTGAAGCTTAAATATATCGATAGTTGATTCATTTTTATTAATCATTAATAATAGATGCTTACGCTCATTTTTAAGCTCATTTATTTCGTGAGTAGAATATGATGATCTATTCTCAAGCTTGGCATCTATTGCAGAAATTTGAGAATAGAAGTGTCTAATACCATTATTATAATTTTGAATAGTTTTATTTAGATTTTCTTCACGTTCATTAATTTCTTGAAGAGAAGTATTGTTCTCTCTGTCTAGTGCTTCAAATAATTGATTAAATTTGGCTCCTGTTTCAAGAGAAATTTGCTGATTAATTATTTTGTTTAATTCATCACTAGCCATATTATTAACAGATATAAGTGAAATATTAATATATTTAATAATAGATCTTAAAATTGAGCTAAATCTTTCACTATTTGTTCCACTTAATTTATAACTAGAAGCAGTATTTAATAAGCGAATAGATATATTATTCATTGAATATATATATCTTGAAAGAACATTATATATTGAAAGTAAAGATTTATTTGTATTATTGAAATTTGCATATATGTGATTTGCTTTCATTGTACCAAATTGCTCTGAATGCACAATTTCATAAGACTGCTCTTGGAATCTTTCTTTAATATTAATTTTTTCTTTTTCAAGTCCATATATAATCTTTAAATGATCTAATTGAATAGATGCTTTTTTAAGATTAACATTAATTATATCTATCTTTTTATCTCTTTCTAGGAAATTAATAGTTTCTTTATATTGGAATTTTTCATTTTCAATATTTATTAAATTATCAATATAGCTAATATGATAATCTGTTAACATACCATTCTTTTCAATTTCAAGTAAAGAATTAATATTTGATTTAGATATATCATTATTGATTAAATCTCTATTATTTTTAGTAACCTGTTCTTCAAGAGTATTAGCCATTTCAATTTCATCATTAATTAAATTGGCTTCATGGGTAAATGCTTGTTTCTTTTTGAATAAATTAATTTGCTTAATTCTATATTCTTTTAATACCTCAAGCTTTTCCTCATCATATTTAGAACGAAGTCTTTTTACTTCATAATCATATTTTCTATTTAATCTATCAATTTCATAATCATATTCTTGTTGATATATATGAAGCTTATTATGGAATGAATTATCTTCAATAGTAGTAATATGATCTATTTTCTTGATTTGCTTATTCTTTATAGCTTCATATATATATTTTTGTTTTTCAATAAAATCAAATCTAGAATAATAATAGTTATTAATTATTTTAAGCTTGGCTTTTAAAGCACGAACCTCAAGCTTTTTTTGTTTATTTAATAACCTTATTTTAGCTTTATAATCGCTTGGAGCTTTATTGTTAATTACATCCTCATTGATTTTTCTTATTTTAGCATTTATATCAAATATATTTGTCTCACAAATAGATGTGTTTTTATTAGTATGTAGAAGCTGATTATATTTTAATTTATCATAATTGTCATTTTCTTTCGCAATAGAAGTGGCAAATTCCTTAATGATATTTGAACGAGATTGAGCATTTTTAATATCAGTATTTGCCTTATCATTTTGAGCAATTGATTTATTTTTTTCATATAAATCCTTCGCATCATTTTGATAATTTGTAATTATACGATTGATTTTTAAAACCTCTTTATTGAAATTCTTTTCAATTTCAATATTCTTTTTTTCAAATGAATTCTTTAAATCATTTAAGATATTATCTATTTTAGTTAATTTATCATTGATAATTTTACTTTTTTTATTCATATCATTAATAACGTTCTTAGATGCTTCGTTATATGAGAACATATTTTTGTTATTTAATGATATTACATCATTGTTGTATTTATTTCTTTCAACAATTGTTTTATTAACGATATTATCATATCTTGATAGATATTCATTTTTATTGTTGTTATAAATTTCAATGCTAGCATTTCTATCAATTAAATCTGAATAGATTTTAGGGTTGGTAGTAGAAGTGATTAATGCTTGCTTTTCTTTGTTTAATTTATATAAATTATTTGTGTTTTCAATTTGCTCTTTAATTTTTTTATCAATATTGAATGAATTGATTTTAGATGTATAAATATTTGTTTTAACTAATCTATTAAATCTTGATTCAATCTTTTTAGTTTCATCCTCATTAAGCTTATCTAATTGCTTTTTAGAATTAGCGATTTCTTTTTTGACCTGAGAGTATATAATAGAATCTTTTGTTATTGATTGAATAATGGTTTTTAATTCATCAATAATTGGTGTTAATGAATTGTCATTATTAATAGATTCATCTGAAAGCTTGTTAACTAAATTATTTAATGAATTAATCATTTTTTCACATAACTTATCCATTATATCCCTCCTTTTCCATATATACTTAATTATATAATTTATTATATAAATAGTCAAAAGAAGATTGATATAATGGTATTAAAACAATTGTTTTTATGATATAATATTTTTGGTGATTTTATGTTTGAGTATATTATCGGTATTATTACAAAAATTACACCTAAATATATTGTTATTGAAAACAATGGAATAGGTTATATATTGATTGTCGCAAACCCATATAATTATATGATTAATGATAATTGTAAAATTTATACATACAATTATGTTAGAGAACAAAATAATGATTTATATGGATTTAAGTCAGAAGATGAAAAGAACCTTTTTATTAAGCTTATTAGTGTTAATGGTATAGGACCTAAGAGTGCTCTTTCTATTTTGGCTAGTGGAAATGTTGAACAAATCGTTAAAGCTATTGATGAAAGAAATGATGCATATTTAAGAAAATTCCCTGGAATTGGTCCTAAGGCTAGTCAACAAATAATCTTAGATTTAAAGGGTAAAATAGTATTTGATGATGTATTTTCAGTTGCTGCTGATTCACAAAAGATTAATGATGCAGAGGAAGCTCTTATATCTTTAGGATATGCTAAGAAGGATGTTTCTAAGGCATTAAGTAAAATATCATGTGATAATGAAGTTGGTCAAATTATAAAGGATGCTTTAGCTGTATTAAATAAGTAGAGGTATGAGATATTATGGATGAGAGAATAGTTGATCCTAATAAACTTAATAATGAAGATGATAATATCAGCCTAAGACCAGAACGTTTAGAAGATTATGTTGGTCAAAAAAATGCTAAAGAAATGCTTGATGTATATATTAAGGCAGCATTAAAAAGAAATGAGACAATTGATCATGTCTTATTATATGGTCCTCCTGGTTTAGGAAAGACTACGCTTGCTCAAATAATTGCTAATGAAATGGGTGGTAATATTAAAATTGTTGCCGGTCCATCGATTGAAAAGAGTGGAGATTTGGCAGCTGTATTAACTCAACTAGAAGCTGGGGATGTTTTATTTATTGATGAAATTCACCGTATTCCTAGATATGTTGAGGAAATATTATATAGTGCAATGGAGGATTATAAATTAGATATTGTTGTTGGATCTGATTCTCAAGCAAGAACAATTAAGGTTGATTTAGCTCCATTTACACTTGTAGGTGCTACAACAAGATATGGTGATTTATCATCACCACTTCGCGATAGATTTGGTGTTGTTTTAAGGCTTGAATATTATACTGTAGATGAGCTTATGCAAATTGCTAGAAGAACAGCTAAGGTATATCAGACTGAAATAACAGATGAAGCTTGTAATGAGCTTGCATTAAGAAGTAGAGGTACACCAAGAATTGTAAATAGATTATTTAGAAGAGTAAGAGATTTTGCGCAGGTTCTTGGTGATGGTAATATTACACTTGATATTACTAAGCATGCGCTTGATAGATTAAATATTGATAATAAAGGTCTTGATGTTACTGATAGAAAGTATTTAGAGGTACTTATTGATCAGTTTAATGGTGGTCCTGTTGGGCTTGAATCCTTATCTGCATCTATGGGTGAAGAGGTTCAAACTGTTGAAGATGTATATGAGCCATATTTATTGATGGAAGGATATATATCTAGAACACCACGTGGACGTGTTGCGAATAAAAAAGCATATGACCAAATAGGAAGATCTTATTTGAAAGGACTATTTGAATAATGAATACTGATGAATTTGATTATTATTTACCAGAAGAATTGATTGCACAAACTCCATTAAAGGATAGAAGTGCATCAAGAATGATGGTCGTTGATAGAAAAACAGGTAATATATCTCATAAATCATTTAAGGATATTGTTGATTTATTTGATGAAAATGATGTTTTAGTTTTTAATAATTCTCGTGTTATACCTGCTCGTCTTTTAGGAGTAAAGGAGGATACAAATGCTTGTATTGAATTATTACTTTTAAAAAATGAAGGTGATGAATGGGAAACATTATGTAAGCCTGCAAGAAGAGTACATGTTGGTACTGTTGTAACATTTGGTGATGGAATATTAAAGGCTGAATGTGTTTCTCTTGGAGAAGATGGTATTAGACATTTTAAAATGAAATATGAAGGAATATTCTTAGAAATATTAGATAAATTAGGTGAAATGCCACTTCCTCCATATATTCATGAGCAGCTTGAGGATAGAGAAAGATATCAAACTGTTTATAGTAAAACACCTGGAAGTGCAGCAGCACCTACAGCAGGACTTCATTTTACTAATGAAATACTTGATAAGCTTAAGGCTAAAGGAGTTAAATTATTATTTGTTACACTTCATGTTGGTCTAGGTACATTTAGACCTGTATCTGTTGAAGATGTAACAAAGCATAAAATGCATTCAGAATTCTATACAATTTCAAAAGAGGTTGCAGATGAATTAAATAATGCAATTAAGGCTGGGAAGAGAATTGTATCTGTTGGTACAACAACTACAAGAACTCTTGAATCAGCATATGATAATGGATTTAAGGAAGTTAGTGGATGGACAGATATTTTTATTTATCCTGGATATAAATTTAAAGTGGTTGGTGCACAAATAACTAATTTCCATTTACCTAAATCTACATTAATAATGCTTGTATCAGCATTTGCTAGTAAAGAATTAATTATGAAGGCATATGGTGAAGCTGTTAAAGAAAAATATAGATTTTTCTCATTTGGCGATAGTATGTGCATATTATAGGAGGAATTTTAATGAAAAATTATTCAACATTTTTATCTAATGACAACCCTAGAGTTGTTATATATTTAACTGATGGAAAAAAGATGGAGCTTGAATTATTCCCATCAGAGGCACCTATTACAGTTACTAATTTTTTAAAATTAATTGATGAAAAATTCTATGATAATTTAATATTCCATAGAGTGATTGAGAATTTTATGATTCAAGGTGGAGATCCAACTGGAACAGGAATGGGTGGATCAGAGGATAAGATTAAAGGTGAATTTAGATCAAATGGATGTAAGAATGATATAAGCCATGATAGAGGTGTAATCTCTATGGCAAGAACATCTAATCCAAATTCAGCATCATCTCAATTTTTTATTTGTCACAAAGCAGCATATTATCTAGATGGTGCATATGCAGCATTTGGTGTTGTTGTATCAGGACTTGAAACACTTGATTATATTGCATCAGTTGAAACTGATTATCAAGATAGACCAGTTAATGATGTAGTTATTAAAACAATCGAAAGAATAAGGTGAGATGATGAAATATCCAGTTACTTATGAATTACTTCACGTGTGTAAGCAAACTGGTGCTAGATATGGTATACTTCATACTCCACATGGAGATTTTGAAACACCAATTTTTATGCCAGTAGGTACTCAAGCAACAGTTAAGACGCTAACACCAGAAGAGGTATTAGAAGTATCTGATGGACTTATTCTTGGAAATACATATCATCTATGGCTTGAGCCAGGTGATGATGTTGTGAAAATGCATGGTGGTATAAGAGGCTTTATGAAATGGAATAAAGCCTTACTTACTGATAGTGGTGGATTCCAAGTATTTAGTTTATCAAATATAAGAAAAATTAAAGAAGAGGGTGTTGAATTTAGACATCATAAGAGTGGTGCTAAATTATTTATGTCACCTGAGGATTCAATTCATGTTCAAAATAATTTAGGAGCAGATATTATCATGTCATTTGATGAATGTCCTCCATTTCATTCTGGATATGATTATATGAAAAAATCTGTTGAAAGAACTATTAGATGGGCAGCTCGTGGTAAAGAAGCACACGAAAGAAAGGATGAACAAGCTCTATTTGGAATTGTTCAAGGTGGTCCATTTAAGGAATTAAGAAAATATTGCTTAGACGAGCTTGTTAAAATTGATTTTCCAGGTTATTCAATTGGTGGTCTTTCAGTAGGAGAATCTAAGGAAGAAATGTATGATATGCTCGCATATTTAAAAACAATCATGCCAACTGATAAGCCTAGATATTTAATGGGTGTTGGTTCTCCAGATGATTTAATTGTTGGTTCAATGAATGGAATTGATATGTTTGATTGCGTATTACCTACAAGACTTGCACGTCATGGCGCAGCTTTAACATCAAAGGGAAGAGTAATAATTAAAAATGCAACATTTAAATATGATATGTCAGCACTTGATGAGGAATGTGATTGTTATACATGTAAGAATTATACAAAATCATATATTTCACATCTAGTAAGAACAGATGAGATATTAGGTGCTAGATTGTTATCATATCATAATTTATATTTCTTAAAGAATTTAATGAAAAACATAAGAGAAGCCATAAAAGAAGATAGACTTGGTGATTTTAAAGAAGAATTCTTTAAAAAATATGGATATACTAAGGAGGAATAATTATGTTATTTGATACACTTAAGAAAGAAAATATGGAAGCTTTAAAGAATAAGGATATGATGAAGCGTGGTATATTACCTGTAGTCATCAATAAATGTATGCTTGAATCTATTGAGCTTAAGAAGGATGGAAAAGCTTTAGAGGATGCTGATGTTCAAAGATTAATATCTAAGACTATGAAAGAGCTAGATGATGAAGCTGAATTATTTAAAAAAGCAGGAAGAGAAGAAAAATATAATGAATTAATTAATCAAAAGAATTATATTGGATCATTCTTACCTAAGCAGCTTACAATGGATGAAATTAAGGAAATTATAAATGGACTTGAAGATAAATCTATTGGAGCTGTTATGAAGCATTTTAAAGCAAACTATCAAGGAAAAGTTGATATGAAAATGGTAGGAGAAGCTTTAAAGAATTAATATGAAAATTATTAATACAAAAGATGAATTATTAAGCATCTTAAATAAATATAAGGTTTATGCAGTTGATTATGATGGTACTATAATTGATTCAATGCCTATGTGGGAAAGATTTGCATCAAGCTATGTATTATCTAAAGGAAAAACGCTTATTAATGAAATAGATAAAAAGATTAAATATTTATCAAATTATGATGCAGCTAAAATAATTCATAATGATTATAATATTTTAAATAGCCCTGAAGAGGTTTTAGATGATATAAATAAATTTGTATCATATGAATATCCTAATCAAAAAATAAAGAGCTATTCAATTGAATTTTTAAATTCACTTAAAAATGGTAGATGTCTTTTATCAAGCGCAACACCATCAAGCTTATTAAAATTATCAACTGATGCTTTAAACATCAGTGATAAATTTGATGATGTATATTCCTCATCTGATTTAAAGAGAAGTAAGGAATCAGCAAGTCTATTTGAATATATAATTGAAAAAGAGAATATAGATAAATCAAATTTGCTTGTTGTTGAGGATTCAATTCTTGCGATGAAGGCATGCTTCAAGAACAATATTGATACATTAATTGTATATGATTCGTCAAATGCGAGTGATTATGATGAAATAATTAGGTATGCAACGTATTATGTTGATTTATCTAAATTATTTTGATATACTAATCGCGTAATTTTAGGGTGATGAATTTGGTAAAAGCAATATTTTTTGATCTAGATGGAACTTTACTTCCTTTAAATGAAGAAGAGTTTGTTAAGCACTATTTAGGTCTATTATCTAATAAAATGGAATCATATGGATTTGATAAGAAAGAATTAATAGATGTTATTTGGGCTGGAGTTAAAGCTATGTATTTGAATGATGGATCTCGTTCAAATGAGGATGCATTTTTTGAGGTTTTTTCAAAAAAATATGGTAGTGATTCTGAAAAATATAAAGAAGTATTTGATGAATTTTATAAAAATGAATTCTTAATGACAAAATCAGCATGTGATAAAAATCCATATGCAAGAGAAATTATTGATTTTTGTAATAAGAATTTTGAATATACTATTTTATCAACTAATCCAATATTCCCAAGGACTGCAACACAATCAAGAATGTCTTTTGTAGGATTAAATGAAGATGATTTTGATTATGTTACATATTATGAAAATTCAAGATTTACAAAACCAAATCCCAAATATTTTATCGATATTTTAAATAAATATAATCTTAAGCCAGAAGAAGTAATTTTATTTGGAAATAATGTTAAAGAAGATTATATTTGTGCCAGTAGTGTTGGTATAAAAACAATTCTTGTTGGTGATTATATTATTCATACAGAAAATGATCCACAAGGTATTAAATACATTAAATTAGAAGATATTGTAGAAGAACTTGAGAATGTTCTGTAAGAGGTATTTATGATAAGAGTAATTGTTGATTCTGGTTCATCAATTAAATCAGAAGAAAAAGAAAAATATAATGTTGATATAATACCAATTAGAATTCTTTTAGATGAAGAAGAATTTTTAGATGGTGAAAACTTAGATATTAATTATTTTTATGAATGCTTAATTGATAAAAAGATATGGCCTAAGACATCACTACCTAATCTTCAAACTATTGAAGATAAGGTTGAGGAATATACTAATGCTGGTGATGATGTAATAATTATTACAATTTCATCTAAAATTTCAGGTACATATAATGCGATTAGAATGCTATTTGAGGATAATCCAAAGGTTCATATAGTTGATTCTAAAATTGCAGTAGGTGGAATTAGAATCTTAGTTGAAGAAATTAACAAGCATAGAGATGAGCCTGTTGAAGATATCATAAAAAGACTTGAAGGAATTATACCAAACATTGTTGTTGCTGCTATTCCAGAAACACTTAATTACCTACGTAAGGGAGGAAGATTATCACGTGCTGAATGGTTACTTGGTTCAGTTGTAGGAATTAAGCCAATTATTGGTTTTGATGGTGAAGGATCAATAAAGGTTACTGGTAAGAAAATTGGTATTATTAGAAGCATGAAGGCTATTGCTGAAATAGTTAATGAAACATGTGATACAAATTATTCAATTATTGGTTCATATACATATAATGATGAGAATTTAAACAAGCTTATCAAGATGTTAAATGAGGATAAAGCTAAAGCAATTACAGCTAGAGATAACCTTGATCCAGCAATTGCTTGTCACTGGGGTCCAAATGCATTTGGATTTGTATTTGTTAAAAAATAGCACTGAAAAGTGCTTTTTTATTTAAAAATAAAAAATATGCATTTTATAATATTGAATTGATAGATAAATTATATTAAAATAATAGTAGTTATTTAAGGAGTGGGTTATATGCTATTTGAAAGACAAGGCGGTTCAAATGAAGAAAATAATTTTAACCAACGTGCTTCAATAAAAGTTGTTGGAGTTGGTGGCGGTGGAGGTAATGCCCTTGACCGTATGATTGATAATGAAGTTCGTGGAGTTGAATTTATTGCAATCAATACTGATTCACAAGATCTTGCAAATTCAAAAGCAGGTACTAGAGTTCAAATCGGTAAGACTTTAGCACGTGGACTTGGTGCCGGAGCTAACCCTATTAAAGGTAGAAATGCTGCACTTGAATCAGAAGAACAAATTAAGCAAGTTCTTAAGGGTGCAGATATGGTATTTATTACTTGTGGTATGGGTGGTGGAACTGGAACAGGTGCATCCCCAGTAGTAGCTAGAATTGCAAATGAATTAGGTTGCTTAACAGTTGGTATTGTTACAAAGCCATTCACATTCGAAGGACCTGAAAGAATGACTAATGCACTTGCAGGTATTGAGGCTATTAAACCATATCTTGATACATTAATTATTATTCCAAATCAAAGATTATTACAAATAGTTGATCCATCTACAAAGATGCTTCAATGCTTCCGTGAAGCTGATAATGTTCTACGTCAAGGAGTTCAAGCAATATCTGAATTAATTAATTTTGCAAGCTTAATTAACGTTGACTTTGCCGATGTTAAGACTATTATGAAGGGTAAGGGAACTGCCCTAATGGGTATTGGTATTGCAAAAGGACCTACAAGAGCTATTGAGGCTGCAAGAAATGCAATTACATCACCATTACTTGAAGTATCAATTGATGGTGCTACAAACGCAATTGTAAATATCTCATCAAGTGAAGATATTACAATGACTGAAGTTGACCAATTAATATCTGAAATTCGTAATAATTGCGATAAGAATTTAAATATTATATGGGGAGTTACAATCAATAATGATTTAGGTGACGAACTAGTTGTAACTGTTATCGCAACAGGATATGAATTAAAACAAAAAGAATCTGATATGGAAGATTTAACTAATTCATTATTCAAGAGTGTTTCATCAAATGATGAAGAACTTGATGTTCCTCAAATTACAGAAGATAGTGAAGAAATTGATCTATTAGATGATGGTTCACTTGATTCATTATTCCAAAATCCAAATGCTAAAGAAATTCGTCGTGCTCAAATTAGACAAGCAAAAGAAGATGCAAAACGTCGTAAGCTTGAAGAAAAGGCAATGAAAAAACGTAGCAAGCAAGGATTTAAGGGTAATGACGATAACGACGATAATTTACCTGATTGGCTACAATCATAATAAAAACCTCGATGGAGGTTTTTTAATTATTATGATATAATAATTATATGAGGTGATATTAATGATCTTAAAAACAAAGATAAATGATATTAAGGATATTAGAAATATTTGTGGTGTTGAAAATCAAAATTTAAATCAGATTGAGGATTTATTTAAATGTAAAATTAATCTTCAAGGTGGTAATGTTGTTACTGATTCTGATGATGATGAAAAAACACAATTATTAGATTCTTATTTTGAGATGCTTGAAACAATATCACATAATTACAATATAACATTAACTTTAAGAGATATAATGTATATTAAAAATATGCAAGATGAAGATAGACTTGAAGAATGTTATATGCTATATGAAAATAGACATATAGTTGGATATACTATTACAAATAAACCAATTTATCCTAAGACAATTAGACAAATTGATTATATAAAGGCTCTTAATACTAAAGATATGGTATTTGGAGTTGGACCTGCTGGTACAGGTAAAACATATTTAGCTGTTGTTAATGCTGTTACTCAGCTTAAGGCAGGTAAAATAAAGAAATTAATTTTAACAAGACCAGCTGTAGAAGCAGGTGAAAATTTAGGATTCTTACCTGGAGATTTAAAAGAAAAAATTGATCCATATTTAAGACCATTATATGATGCATTATATGATACACTTGGTATTGAACAAACAAATGCATTAATTGAAAGACAGGTTATTGAAATTGCACCACTTGCTTATATGAGAGGTAGAACTCTAGATAATGCTTATGTTATCCTTGATGAGGCACAAAATACAACAGATAAGCAAATGAAGATGTTCTTAACTCGTTTAGGTTTTAATTCTAAAATGGTTATTACAGGTGACGTATCACAAATAGACCTTCCTAAGGGAGTTAAGAGTGGTATGATGGTTGCTATTCATATATTAAGAGATATTAAGAAAATATCTATTGTTGAATTTGAAAGATTTGATGTTGTAAGACACCCACTTGTAGC
>AUXO013310723.1_pt1 | contig 14722 bp, 9 predicted proteins | sample 768731 | NCBI WGS metagenome assembly AUXO01 (sample SAMN02715735, study PRJNA202380) | gut metagenome | biome: sheep rumen | host: Ovis aries | place: New Zealand: Palmerston North | reverse complement strand
GGATTACCCATTGCAGACAATGCCTCTATGGTGAGTTCCTCCTCAAAGAGATTCTCATCCAGCGGTCTCCTATATATCGTCGTTTTCTTCATGATTACGTCGTTCTGTACTGCAAAGGTACGAAATTATATCGAATTATCGTCAGATATATCTGACTGTCAGTTAATTAATTTTTAGAACATTCCATTAATTATAAACAATAAAAGTACAATGGAAAAATTTGTTAGAATCGTTGAGCAGAAAGCTCATGTATCTCGCCAATACACGGCGCAAGACGGAACACAAAAAACGTTTCACTCTATGGGGTTCATCCTCTCAGATGGTATTGACGAGTTTTATGCCGAAATGACAGGCGAAATGGCAAGGGATTGCCAAGCGTATGACCCAAACACGCTTCACGCGATGCAAGGGTACATCAAGCAACGTTCGTTTGAGGATAAGAACGGAGTGAAGAGATACGAGAACCAAATTTATATCACAAAACTAATCTAAGGAGGAAAGACAATGATTATTAAAATTCAAATCGCAGATAGTGTTTACAAGGCTTTAATAGCAAGTAGCAAACGTATTCAGGGTAGTATTGGACTGGTAAACCCTTCTGAGGGTAACTTCAACGCCCATCACAAGAGCGCAGACAATCGCATGAAACGATTCATCAAGTTGGCCCATGGAAGGGCAAGCGTGACTAACAAGCGTGTCAACCTGACACTGAGGATTGACCGCAAGGAAACAGACATAGTGCCTTATGAGGTAATCGACACGGAGTCATGCCAAGCATCGGATTTCGTATATGCAAACACATAAACACAAAAACTAAACTAAATGTTTGGAATAGCATTATCAGTAAAGAGCAGGGTGCGCCCATGCACACCCGCTCTCTTCAATCAAGTGGTTGACTCGGAGCAGACGGCTCGTGTGTGTGCGGAGATTGAGGACGCACTGGAAAAGGTGAAACGAGGCGAAATGAGCCGTGAGGATTTCACCGAGTATAAGAACGAGCAAAAGAAGCGGTTGGCAATCTTCACGCCTCATGCCACATTCCCCAAGGGAAGACGTGTGAATGAGGATGCCGTGCCAAGCGGATTGAGCATGTACGACATTGATCATATACCAGACCCAAGAGGATATTTCCAAACGATAATTAATGAACGTGTGGGTGAATTGGGGATTGTCTTTGCTCATGTCACGCCATCAACGGAAGGTCTCAGGTTGTTTTTTGTAATGCCCGATGGCATGAACTTAGAGGAAGCTCAAAGGTGGATGTCTGATCAATTGGGTGATGAACATTATGATGGTTGCGTGAAAGATTTGGCTCGTTGCTCATTCGTGGTGCCAAGGGAATACATTCTTTATTTGGATGAAGAAGAGCTGTTCAGCCTCACCCCCTGCCCCTCTCCAAGGGGAGAGGGGAGTAGTAACTCTCAAAAACTGAGTTTGCAAAATGAGGAACAACGACAGCAAGACATTTCACTCCCCTCTCCCGTCGGAGAGGGGTCGGGGGTGAGGCTGTTTAAGGATATTCCTTATTCCGACATTATTGCTGAGTGGTGGAGACGTAACGGAGGCGAACCAGAAGCAGGAGAAAGAAACGTGAAGTTGCATAAGTTGGCGGTTAATTTGAGAGCCATTTGTGACAATAAGAAAGATTTGCTTTTGGCGATTATGCCAAAATGTGGATTGTCGGAAACGGAATTGAAATCAATCATTGATTCTGCTTGCAAGGAGAATCCGAAAGGAGTTTCAAGGATGATGACCTCTATCATTGACTATTTAACATTGAACATTGAACAAGATGGGAATGAGGAAATGGACGATGATTCAAATAATGGTCAATTGTCAATGTATAATTTTCAATGGAACAAATTGCCGATTGGCTTGAAAGAATCGTTGGTTGGCGTTCCAAAGAATATGCAAATGCCTGTTTTGTGTGCGGTCATGCCGATAGCTGCCACGTATGCCGATTTGGTGAGCGTAAGGTATTGTGACGGGATGGAACAAAAACTTGGCTTAATGTCAATCATACTTGGCGACCAAGCAAGCGGTAAGAGTGTTTGTAAAAATGCCGTGGATATTTGGAAGCGACAATTAGACGAAGACGATGCTTTGGCTCGTAAACGTGAAGAGGAATGGAAGGAAAGAAAGAAGAATCGTAAGGCAAACGAGAAAGCACCCGAAGACCCGAAGGTGTTAATCAGAGTATTGCCCGTTACGGTTTCATGTTCTACTCTTTTGAAGCGATTCAAGAATTCTTGTGACCATACGCTTTATTCTTTTGGTGAAGAGTTAGACACATTGAGGAAAACAAACGGGGCTGGTTCGTGGTCTTCTAAATACGACATTTACCGTCTTTCATTTGATAGAGGTGAATGGGGACAAGATTATAATTCAGACCAAGCGGAAAGCGGTGTTGTAAGAGTGGCTTACAACTGGACGATGCTCGGCACGTATGGAGCGATGCGCAAATGCTTCAAGGCTGACAATATTGAGAATGGTCTTTCCTCTCGTATATTGGTTGCCGAAATGCCCGATTCAAGTTTTGCCAAGATGCCCAAGTTTGGCAAACGAACATTAGACGACGAGGCAAAGATACAAGAGGCGGTGAACGTTCTAAGAAAAGCAAACGGATTGATAGACACACCACGATTGAGAAAGGCAATAGCCGACTGGGTGAAAGAGAAACGTGTGGAAGCAGCAAAGGACATTGACCGTGTGAAAGACACCTACCGTAAACGTGCTGCCGTGATAGGTTTCCGTTGTGGCGTGATTTTCCATCTTCTAAGTGGTAAGAAAAAGGAATCACAACAATGTGTTGACTTTGCGCTGCTGATGGCAGAATATTGTTTGAATGGGCAGATCAAGATGTTTGGAGAAACGTTAATGAATCAGTATTCGGAGGGAAATACAAATAACATAGGAAATAAACAGAATTCTTTTGTTTTTGACCAATTACCAGCTGTATTCTCAACCGATGACTTGAGAGCTATAAAGGGCAATACGTGTAAAGCCAATTCATTAAGAATGATTACTACTCGATGGGTTCGCGATGGATTGATTAAAAAAATAGATTATAGAAAATGGCAAAAAATGTAAGAACGCAACAAACGCAACACGCAACATTAGTACCTTCACATAACGAATAATTCATAACGAATAATTCACAATTCATAATTCACAATTCACAATTCATAATTCACAATTGACTGATATGGAATTTGTATTAGAAAGAATAGCCAAGAAAGGCAGTTATAAGATAGGTAGGTTATCCATCAAGGAAGAAGTAGTTGACGAATATTCTACGGGTGAAAAGTTGACCTATCTGTGTGATACCTTAGAACCTAAATGGCGAGATTACGCACATGGAGATAATAAAATAAAGGGTAAGAGTGCCATTCCCGAAGGGCGTTATCCCATAGTAATAACCTATTCGCCTACGTTTATGAAATGGCTGCCCCTGTTGTTGGGTGTTCCCAACTTTTCAGGTATTCGCATCCACCAAGGTAATACGGTGAAAGATACAAAAGGATGTATCCTTGTGGGTGAAAATAAGCAAGTGGGTAAGGTCTTTAATTCACGCAAATACGTTGACTTGGTGAAAGCAAAGATTGTGGAAGTCAAGGATAAGGGCGAAGGAGTGTGGATAGAAATACGTTGACTTTAATTGTTTTTCAATAGTGTTTATAAAGGAAAATGAGCTTGGCGTAATATCAAGCTCATTTTCTTATTAATTAGTTTCAAAAATCACATTATCCACGAATGGTATTACCATCAGAAGACAACCTTTCTCGCTTCAACTTTCCCTTGGTTTGTATATACTCTCATGAGGTAAATGCCCTTGGTTGGTGAAGAAACTTTTTCGCCTGAAAGGGTATAATATTCCGTGCGGATAGTTTCTCCTCCCATCACATTCTCCATGCCATTGGTATTACCGCTACCATAGTGGTATTCCAAGTAGATGATGACACACTGCTGCTCTCCCGTATTGGTGAACGTAATCTTGTCAGAAACATTCGACAGGGTGAAATCAACCTTGTTGGGATTAGAGCGTGGAGCATCCAAATCCAAGACGGTTGTCGTAGTTTCATTATAACTTACTCCTGCCACTTCCTTCCAATAGCTCGTGCGGTTGGAAGCATTGGTTCCCGTGATACTGTAAATGCTCATCTTGGTAGCCTTTGCGTCCTTAGGCAAGAAGATGGTATTCTGGGCACCGTTAGACAATTTGATAGCTGTGCGCTGGATGGTCTCACCATTGTACAAGATGTCAAGTTTAGGAGTGCCGGCACTGGTATAAGACTTGGCAAGATTGCCCGTGATAACCATAGAGAATCCGTAAGCCTCATCATTCTCAGCACCCACCATCATGTTGTTATAGGAACTGTTGTCGTAAGACTGAGCCACCATATTACCCCAAGCCAACAATGCGGTTTTGGTTTCGCCTACGGGTTGTGGTTCTATGATAGGCTCTTCATTAGGGTTTGGCTCTCCTCCCACCACCTTGATCACGCCATTGGTGTAGAGCTCAGACAAATCCCATTTCTGTCCCTCGCCAGGTGTGGCGGGTTGAATCTCGGCAAACGAGCCCGTGATAGTTCCGCCAGAGAGGTTGAACACCTGGTACTCCGTCTTGTCGTATGGTGCCTCGGCGATGTCGCCTTCATTGATTTGCAAGACAGCTCCATTGGTAAGTGTCAATGCCCCTTTCAGCGTAATGGTATTGCTCTTGGTGCGGTCAGCCAACACATTCACGATACCGCCATTGTTCACCTTCAACGTGCCGTTGAAAGTCAATCCCCTACCATTAACAAGGGTGTCACCCACTTGCAAGGTAGCATTTTGGTTGATGGTGGTTGCGCCAGCAAGGATTCCTGTTCCTGCCAATATCGCACCAGAACGAACATTGACGGCTCCCGTTCCCGTGTGCTGACCGTTGACGATCAGCCTACCCTTCGTAACGGTGGTAGTACCCGTATAAATATTCTTTCCCGTGAGTCGCCAATCACCAGAACCTTGTTTCTCGATGGTCGTTGGACCAGCGTGCTTGTTATCTTGCGCATAGTCGTCTATCACGCCACGGAAGGTCTCATCGGTGTTGGCAGTACCTACAATCCACGTACCTTTACCGTTTTGCTTGACGTTAAAGCCCTGCAACTTAGTAGAAGCATCGCCGGAAAGTCCGCCAAGATAATATGTTGATTCATTCTTGCCACCGTTGACAGAAGCGTTGCCTTTCAGGTAGAGCGTAGCATTCTTCACGCCCGTGCCGTTGCGCACGGCAAACTGACTGCTGCCAGCCTTGCCCGAACCGTTCACGATGAGTTGTCCGGTAAATCCATCCCAGTTTCCTTCAATGTATTCACGCAGGTAATGCACGTCCCAGATCAGCGTACCCTTACCAGTCACCTTACACTTATTGGTATTCCATAAGTCGAAGTTCACCGTTGACGTAGTACCTTCGACAGCCTCTATCGGGAAGTTGTACGTCACGCTGCTCTCATTCTTTCCGATGGTGACAAACGAGCCACCAGCCATCACCAGCTTATCAGCTTTGCCGATGCCCGTACTTGAGACATCCTTGCTGTTCAGTTTCACTTCGCCCCCTTTCACGATGAGGTCTCCGTCAAACTTAAAGAAATTAGGCGTATTGACAACCACCTTTCCTTCGCCATCGATGGTCAGATTACCAGCCCCCTCAATGCCACCATTCATGGTTACAGCGGTTCCTTTCTTGGCAACATTCAGTTCGGTATCGCTATACAATGTAGCGGAGCGGTCGGTAGAGGTAGTGGATCCTGTATAGAGATAAGTTCCACCATCCATCACCCAGTTTTGTGCAAACTCCATGCTCTTGCCCAAGCCACTGGCAACGCCACCATTCTTCAGAGAAGCAAACTCATACACACCCTTGTGCAACACCGTAGCACCCTCATAATGCTGGTCGCTTGCAATGGTGAGCGTACCTTCACCCGTCTTGTTCATCGAGGCAGCACCACTCACAAACCCCGCACCGTTGATGGTGACGTGAGCATCAGAGCGAACCACCACCGCAGTCTTCGGTGTTTCCTCAGTCAGCGTGATGACCTGATCTTCTGTTGGGTTGATGAGCCATTCACCGTCGCCCGTTCCCTGGAACGTCTCCGCATCAATGATGTTGGTCTGCTCAGGACGAGTCTTCATCGTCACGGTATTGGTATAGTCAGATTTGTTCTCACCCGCAAAGGCACACAGACGTATCTGGTAGGCAGTAGCAGGCGTCAACGTCTCATCCGTCAAGACAAATCTTGTGGTGTTAGCCTGTGTTCGTCCCACCTCTACAAATTCGCCATTCTTCTGCAACTCCACGATGAATCCATCTTCATTGTCAGAGAAATCATACCAAGAGATGGTGAGGCTATTGGTGGTTGCCGACTCCAATGTAGGGAGCAAGGGAGCGCGAAGAAAATACTGACGATCCTCCTTGGAAATGCCATTCACGTAGTTTTCTATGTTAGCATAGCCATTTTCTGCAATGGTCATGGCATCATTGGCATTGGCGTTCGTGCCATGGGCATTTTCCCATTCATCAGGCATACCGTCGCCATCTGTATCTACCCGTTTCTCACCTTTGAAAAGATTCCATGATGTAGGAACGCCAATAGGCAACTCATTCTCATTGGTAATCAGTTTGCCTTTCTTTCCAAACGACAACACCTCATCCACCATGTAGCAGTCAGCCAAGTCGCGATAAGGAAGAGAGGCACCCACTTCAGGCAAGAGGTTTTCCACCAACGAATTGCCAGCCCATTTTTCCAGCTCTGGGTAAGCGTAAGGAGCAGTCTGTCTGTCACCGCCCCCATCGCCCGTAAACAAAGAAGGATTCAACAGACCGTCACGATTACTGTCTTGCCAGTTGTCGTTTCCATAGAAATGGAAGTTGGCATTACCCCCCGTCAATCCATTACCACCCACGGCAGGACCATTGATAAAGAGGTTGTTCTCGATATTGCAATACGACGTACCCTCAGAGTCGCCACCCATGTTATAAGCAGCGTTCTTCCAGTTGTACACCAAATTGTTGACGTATTGGTTCACACCTTTCACCTTGAAGTTACGAGTAGAGTTGTCCACCAACAAGACGCGATAAATAGTGATATTGTCAGCCTGCATCAATCCACCAGCAGAGTGAGTCATCAATCCCTGTCCCACGATACTGTTCATCAATGTGATGTTGGAAGGAGCAGACCCCTTGTTATCCCAGTTGATGGAGAAATTTTCGTCTTGTCCCCAAGCAAACGAGCAATGGTCGAAGATCATGTTCTGTCCATTGGAAATACCAGCACAGTCTTTATCTTTTGAGCCCACGGCTCCCATACGGAAGCGCATGTATCTCACGATGATGTTGTCTGCGCCAGAGAAGCTTACACCATCTCCATATACCGTTACTCCCTCTCCTGGAGCCGTTTGTCCAGCCACATATAAGTTTTTGGAAAAGACAAGCCTACTATTGAGATAGATCACACCGGCAACATCGAAGACGATGATACGATTAGGTTGACTTATTGCATCACGAAGAGAACCAGAGCCAGAGTCGTTGAGGTTGGTCACATGATAAACGGTACCCTTACGACCACCCGTGGCAAACCTTCCCCATCCTTGAGCGCCGGGGAAAGCCAATTGTTGTGCCTCTGCAGGAATAGCCAGCATCCCCACTAACAGCAACCAAAGAAAATGTAATTTAATCGATTTCATGTATCTATGTTTTTATTGATTTATCTTTCCAACGTGATTGCCATCAAGCCGATTACCACATCGTTTGACAGGGTTCTCAACTTGATTTCCTTCAATTTTTTCTTCTCATTCAATGGCATTCTCAATATCTGTGCAGCCCCATTCTCAATGTAACGAGGCTCGGCACTATCGGGATTAGAAGATGAAGGAAGGGGGAAGGAGGAATTACGAGGTTTTTCGCCTATCGGCGAGGAAGAAGGAGACGATGGTTGATGGAGGAATTTGGAAGGATGAGGTGTTTCGAGGGAGGATGTACTTCTTCCATCAACACTTAAATACTGTGGCTCTGCCACATCACTTCCACCATCAAAATTCTTACCTCCTACTTCAAGCAACTCTCTCGCTACCACTCCGCTTCCGAGATGCACCCTATATGGTCTTTGTGGACCTACGCGGAAAGCGTATTCGTCCACATAATATTCTTGTTCGATGGGACACCAGTTGGTGGGATTCTCTAAGTGCAACGTATCTGATGAACCATCTTTGTAAATGGCAACCACGATGCCGTTGTCTATCCTACTCTGCATGTTGTTGGTGCTTCCAGCCAATAGGAGATTGGCGAAACTTGCCTTTCCCTTGAGAGGAATGGAGATGCTATTAGGATAGTTGTCCCACAATGAGGTATAGATAATATTCTTTCCCGTGGCAGGAGTGGCAAACTTCAAGCCATTCAGTCCCGTGTCAAACAATCCGTCTTTTACCTTTGCCCTCAGTCCATCATCCTCGATGGTAGCCGTTCTCTTGGGCAAGCACCATTGTCCTATCCCTTGTTTGGGAATCTCCAACGTGGTATAGGGTGAACGGGGCGACAGATATTCATTCTTGAAGATGTCATCCACATTGGCATTGAAATATTCTCCCAAATCAACCACCACCCTCTTCTTGGCAGATGGAATGGGGGACAAACCGAATTTGGATGGTTGATGGTGGAATTTGGAAGGAGGAAGTGTTTCGCCTGTCGGCGAGGAAGTACTTCTTCCATCAACACTTAAATACTGTGGCTCTGCCACATCACTTCTACCATCAAAATTCTCACTTCCTACTTCCACTATTATCCTCTGAGTCTTCTCATTACTCCCTTCTACGATTTTCACCTTTCCATTGCCCAAGAACGACTTGATGACAATTCGTAAGGGGCGTGTGAAGTTTTGAGTGATGTCATAGATTTGCTTGTTACCTTCTTTCACATATCGGTACGTGAGATAAGGAGTCTTGAACGTTACGCTATCCCACTCTAAGGGGAAGGCTGGTTGGAGCACACATCTTCCATGTAAGGCATCAGGTTGAACACCAAACAAACCATTGATGATAGCTCGCGCAGAGATTCCCACATTATCACCGAAGTCACGATAAGCCTCACTCCTTGCCTTATCATAATAACTGATTTGTCCGAAGTTGCCTGGGCTCTGTCCCAGATACTGTCCGTCCAGAATGTCTGCCATCAGCAGATTGTATCCTGAATCATATCGACCAGCCTTGAAATATGCCAGTACCATATTCATCACCTCTTCATGCGCCACATTGTTCGTACTCCAGTCGTAAGGCATCCAATTGGTGGTACTGATGGTTTTTAATGATGTAGGAAGGAGGAATTTGGAAGGATGAAGTGTTTCGCCTGTCGGCGAGGAAGAAGGAGACGATGGCTGAAGGAGGAATTTGGAAGGATGAGGTGTTTCGCCTGTCTGCGAGGATGTACTTCTTCCATCAACACTTAAATACTGTGGCTTTGCCACACCACTTCCACCATCGAAATTCTCACTTCCTACTTCATTTATCCTTACTGGTATATGTGGAATATAGTTATCCACCCACTTCGTAGCCCTATACGCTTGCTCGTCTGAACAGGCGCCACAGTCGATGGGGGTGTAGATACTCCAGATGGCAGCACTCTTGTGCAGGCGTTTCTCACCCATGAAGTCCTGGAACTCAGCCCAATGTCCCTCATCCTCTATCCACAACCGTTTGTTCATGGCTTCCAAGATGGCATCAGCCTCTTGCTGATAGGGTGTGGGGTCTTCTCCGATGATCTCGGCAATGCGAGCCGTCAAGAGATTGCCACGGTAATTGTAAGCGGAAGAATGAGTTACCGCACCACTATTGTAATACAACGCATCACTTGCCCAAATACAACAATACGCATCATATAAGTGGTCTCCGTCTGGGTCGAAGTTGCGCTTTTCCCATTCCAAGTGCAACTTCAGCAAAGGAAACATCTTACGCATGTATGCGGTATCTGCATCGTAGCAGAAATGCCAAAGCAACTCATCTACATAGTTGAGGTTCATGTCATAATGGTGCATCTTGTCATCGCGATTGGGATAACGACAGATATAGCCGTTGGAATACATCTGCGTTCCCCATTTCTCCTCTGCACGCGCAAGATTGTTGGCTGCGTCTTGCGAAGGATGAGGATAGATGGGAGGCACATTGGTGACCTGACTCTTGGCGTATGCGTTGAAATGAGAGATGGCACGGTCGTTCCATCCCAATGCGTCTGCCACGTAAGCAGCTCGCCATCCTGCCAATGGCATTCGCCATCCGATGCAACCATGCAACCATGTCTCACCGTCCCACAATCCATCGGCAGCAGCCACGAGATTGGCTCCCAACGTATTGATAAAAGGATTTGGCGTGGTAAACTCCACGGTAGAAGTGAGCTTGCGCAGTGCATTCAGCTCCCTCACCATGCGTTTAGAACCATCTTCCACATAGGGCACCACCAATTTCTGATTGTCTAATAGCCACAGATAACTGCAACCTTCTCCGTCCCATGCAATGGTTTGCAGGTTTTTCTCGTCGGCAGAAGGTTCGTAACTACTCCTTGGTTCCAATCCCAGGTCGCCTTCCCTGCTCATCTTGGTCTTGGCAACCTGACACACACGTGCTTCCATTTGCACGGATTCCGTAAAACCAGTGGCGTAGAAGCTCCACAATGCCGTTTCCTCGTGCTGCGAAGCCAATGCCGTGATGCGCAGTTCTGCATCCCTGCCCCACCCTTCATGTCTTACGATATATCTGCGTTCACCACCTTCGTATTCAGCCTTGCAATACGTGGTGGAGTCGAGACGCACCCTCTCACCGCCCGTTGTCAAGTAAAGACGAATGTTTTTGCTTTTCCCCTTGTCGTATGTGGCAAAGAGAGGACGGTCACTCGTTTCCAAACGGAAAAAGGTGTGCGAGCCATACAATGCCCGTGTGTACCGATTGTTGCCATTCACACAAACAATACGTCTCCCCTCTGGCCAATATTGCATCTGTCTGGCAGGTTTCTCACTTGCCCAAGCCGACATACTTGCCATCAACAATAACAACAACTGCACTCTTTTCATGATGTTAAATAGTTTGTTTGTGCAAACTTACAAATAATTATTCAATTATCGCAGTTCTATATGTAAAAAGTTTCTTACATGGTGACCAACGGTTCCCAGTATAGTAACCATCGGTTCCTTGCATGGTGACCATCGGTTTCACGCAAAGTGATCTGACGAGAGCGATCTTGACAAATGTGTTACTTCATTCCCCAAGCCCTTCTGATATTATCGGGGTTCAGTGTTTCCACACGTTCCTCTATGTCATCGGGAAGATTGCAGAAGAAGTCTATTCCCGTGAGATTCTCCAATTCACGGATGCTCACCACAAAGTCGCTCAACGTGATTTGTGAGGCAGGTTTATTGAACTCAGTTACCCAAAAGTCGTTTCCCGGCATATTATTATGCTGTGCCCAAAAGCCCAACGCCTTGTATCCCATCGAAGTTTTGCACAGCAATGCCATAAAGAAATACTTGGGAACAATCATTCCACCTTCAACGTCGGGCTTCACATAACTCAAGATTTGGTCGTCGCGGATGGTACCACCCTTACAAACATAGATGGTATCATATCCAGCCGTTCCTACCCATGTGCGCAACTGATTCTCCATGCGTACCCAGATGCCATCGTAGTTGTCACCACCATTGAAATTATAAAACTGCGGTTGCACGTTAGTATAGCAAAAAGTCTGGGCATTCGCTTCATAGGAATAGATACGATCGGCAGAAGCACAAATATGACCGCGCGTGAATCCCGAACCACTATACATCGAGCGTGTATCGCTGAAACGTGCATTCGAGGGAAAATCGTTTACATTACGTTCATCATTATGTTCATGCCAAGCATCAGAACGTTTCACATTGCTGCCACTATACTTGTGCATCTGGTAACAAACCCAGCGTTGTGATTTCTTGTTGCAATCCCATTCCAAGGAATAGTTTACGCCATCAGGGTCGTATCTGTCATTGGTCTTGTGGATAATCACGATGTTATTTCCCCCATTAGATAAACGAGGAAATTCCAGACGTGCATATTCCTTTCGTACTGTCACCGCATTGGCATTTCTGTTGGCGACTCCACCATTTCCAGCATCGTCATCATCCTTACTACAAGAAACAAATGCCACAAGCAGGAGTAATAAATATAGGTATTTTGTCTTCATATCATTAAAAAAAGTGCGACCCACCGCATATGCAACTACGGTTGAACGCACTTTTATTATATCGTAAGGTATGTATTATTTCTTAATCTTACCGTAACGGCTCATGAAACGATCAACACGACCGGCTGTGTCAACGAGAGTACTCTTACCTGTATAGAATGGGTGAGAGGTGTTAGAAATTTCTACTTTTACCAATGGGTAAGTTTCGCCTTCAAATTCCACGGTCTCATTTGTTTTGCAAGTGGACTTTGTAAGGAACATATCGCCGTTGGACATATCCTTAAATACGACGGGGCGATAGTTGTCTGGGTGAATACCTTTTTTCATTTTAAATGTTACTATTATTGTTATTTACTAATTTGCACAATTATGGGCTGCAAAATTACAAAGATTTTCGCACCCCACCAAATTTTTTGATGAAATTTTCTTTTATATATCAATCTCTTACCTTCATCGGACATCACTCTCATCTTGCACGAACCCAATTCTCCTTCGTGGTTTCAATGTTGATTTGTCTGCTTGTAACTCAGCAAAAGCAATGCTAATAGCATCTAATTGAGCGCGAATTGACTCGTTGATGTCGTTCTGGTCGTGGAGAATGTCATTCATTTCCTCCTTGATGTCCTTGATTTCCCTTTCAATGCGTTCCAAGCGGTCTGACGTATCGGGAAGCATGATGAGATGTCGGAGTGAGACGAAAGCTCGCATGATGTCACGATTTACTTGAATAGCCGCAGGAGACCTGAGAACACTACTGAGCATGGCAACACCTAATTCTGTGAATGCAAAGGTCGTGTATCTGTTACCACCCCAACTTGAGGTGCCAAATTGGCATCTCAAGATTTCATCATGCGTAACCTCGAACATAAAGTCATCACCCTCGAAACGCTGCATGTTACGGCGTACCTGCCTTTTCAATTGTGCTGTTTCCACACCGTATGCTGCTGCCAAATCGAAATCAAGCATGACCTTATAACCACGAATTTCATAAATCTTGCTTTGTATAGTTTGAATGTCGTTCATAATATTATGTTTAAGATTTAAGTACAAAGGTACGAAGTTAAACATGGTGAATGCTCTTCAGAAAAGCATCCACCATGTTTATATAGTTAAGAAAGATTGTTATCTCTTACAGTATTTAACCTTACTACCTACAGTCTTGCCATTGGCTTCCATGTATGTAGGCGACTTGATACCAGGAACGCTGAAATATGCAGTCAGTTGACCAGCCATGATGATTTCCTTACCCAACAAGCCAGGGTTTGCATCAAGGGCAAAGTCAGCACGATAGTCGCGAGACAACTGAATAGGCATACATCTGCTGACATTGGTCTCCGTGGCTGATTCCGCAATCAAGAGGTTCGTATTGACAGCACCTTCGGCTGAGAACGTAGCCCCAGAACTAAGCACCTGTCCACTCACAAAACCAACTACATAACCCTTTACCCACACAGCATCAGCATTTCCGAGGGAAATGGCTTGAGTTACTGTCAATGGACTTTCGTAAGTGCCAGCACCTTGTGGAGTGTCGCCACCGCCTTCGGTCTTTCCGTTGAGTGAATAGATATAACTTTCATTGGCTGATGTTTCAGGCGTATTACCCTTATAGTTTGTCACCTTTCCACAGATGATTACTTCATCTCCCACCTTGATGTTCGGATCACTGGTATTGTCGTATTTCTTGTTACCCAAATAGAGAGTGCGAAATACATAGAACTCATTATTAGTTGTTCCGTCATCAGAAATATAGAATGAAGCATTGCCATATTGAGTACCAAACTCACCATTGTTGGCAATCTTCGAAATCTTACCCTTGATATAAACATCCTTGTCGCTCTTGGCATCGGCAGCTAATTTACTAGCGAAATTGTTGGCAGCTACAGCATTAAATGGATTGTTGAGAGTACCATCACCCTTTTCCTCTCCAGTTGGTGTTGGAGTATCGCCACCACCACCTTCACTCTTTCCGTTGAGAGAGTAGAGGAATGCTTTACCTTGAGCCGTTTCGGGGGTATTACCTTTATAATTGACAACCTTTCCACAAACTACAACCTCATCGCCTTCTTTCAAGACATCACCACTTGTGTATTTCTTATTACCCAAATAGAGCGCACGGAAAACGGTAAATGGAGTTCCCTCTGCACCTTCTTCAACAATGTTGAATGTAGCATTTCCATATTGCGTGCCATATTGCTCCGTGATGGAAGCCACCTTACCTTTGATATAAACATTATTGGCACTTTCAACGTCAGCACCTAATGTATTGATATAGGCAATTACACCAGCTGGATTATACGGGTCTTCAAGCGTTCCGCTTCCCTTAGCTTCGCCAGTAGCACCACCGCCACCGCCTCCACCTTCACTCTTTCCGTTGAGTGAGTAGAGGAATGCCTTGTTTTGTTGGGTTTCAAGTGTACCATTATAATTGGTAACCTTACCACAAATGATTACGGTGTCTCCTTCAGCGAGAATATCGCCATCGGTATA
>AUXO016366884.1_pt1 | contig 14724 bp, 13 predicted proteins | sample 768731 | NCBI WGS metagenome assembly AUXO01 (sample SAMN02715735, study PRJNA202380) | gut metagenome | biome: sheep rumen | host: Ovis aries | place: New Zealand: Palmerston North | reverse complement strand
TGGTACGGCGAGCGAGCGGTGAACCTTTGCCACACCATGGCAAAGAGAGCGGTAGGGCACCCGCCTCGCGTCTTTTCGGGTGCCGAGAACGTGCCATATCTTTGCCTAAAAAGGCAATATTATGGCAAATATAGAACAGAGAGCACAGGTTGACATCGAGGTCAACTCCAAGTCAGCACAACACAAGCTGGCTGAGCTGGGCAACAAACTCGACGACCTGAACAAGAAGAAGGCCGCCTTTGAGAAGGCTGGAGATTTGAAGGGCATGGCGCGAATGGATACCGAGATCAAGAAGGTGGAGCGCTCCATGAACCGGGTACGCACCAATGCCGAAAAGGCTGATGCAGCCTTGAAGAAATTGAACAAGGCATCCCCTAAGGAACTGCGCCAGGTGTTGAAGCAGCTGCAGAACGACTTGGAGCACATTGAGCGCGGTAGCGAGGCATGGAACAAACATGTTGCAGCCATCAAGCGCGTCAAGGCTGAGATCAAGTCGGTGGATGCCGAATTCAAGGAGCACCAGTCGCTCATCAGCCGCATCAATGGCTCGATTAACAACTGGGGCATGAGCATTGCCAGCGCTGTAGCCGCCTTCACCGGCTTGACGATGGCGGGTCGCCAGGCCGTGCAAGCCTATGCGGAAATGGAGGCAGAGATGGCCAACGTACGCAAGTACACCGGCATGACAGCCGAAGAGGTGGAGCACCTCAACGAGGCCTTAAAGGGGATGGACACCAGGACAACCCGCGAGGATCTGAACAAGCTCGCCCAGGAAGCCGGGCGACTGGGAATGCAGACGGAGGAGGATGTGCTGGGATTCGTGAAGGCTGCGGACGTCATCAATGTCGCTCTGGATGACCTTGGCGAAGGAGCCACGCTTACCCTCTCGAAGTTGACTGATATCTTCGGCGACAAGCAGCGCCTGGGAGTGGAGCAGTCGCTGCTGTCGGTGGGTTCAGTCATCAATGAGCTGTCGCAGAACTGCACGGCATCGGCTCCATACCTGGCCAACTTTGCACAGCGCCTGGCCGGTGTGGGCAAGCAGGCCAACATGACCATCCCTCAGATTATGGGCTTTGCTGCCGTGCTGGATTCCCAGGGACAGGCGGTGGAAATGTCGGCCACCGCGCTCTCGCAGCTCATCATGAAGCTGTTCCAGGATCCTGCCAAGATAGCCAAGGCTACTGGCATGGAAATCTCCAAGTTCAATGCCGTCCTGAAGAAGGATACCAACGAGGCACTGATCATGCTGCTGGAACAGCTGAACAAGTTAGGCGATATCTCTGTGCTTGCGCCAGTGTTCGAGTCCATGGGCACCGATGGTGCACGAGCCAGCGGCGTGCTTGCTGCACTCGCCGGTAATGTGGAAATGGTGAAGCAGCAGCAGCTGGCCGCCAACCAGGCTTATAAGGAGGGCACGAGCGTCACCAAGGAGTTTGAGGTGCAGAACAACACGGTACAGGCCCAGCTGGATAAGGCAAAGAAGGGCTTCCAGGAGATGTCCGTTGAACTGGGTCAGAAACTGGCCCCGGCAATGAAGTATGCCATCACCGGCACAAGCGCCTTCATGCGCGTGCTGTCGATGCTCATCACGTTCATCGCTAACTACAAAGGTTTCATTATATCGCTATCCCTATCTATAGGTGCATATACAATAGCTGTTAAGGCGGCTTCTGTAGCACAAGCCATCAATAATTCTTTGCACAAAGAAGGCACGCTGTTGCACAAGTTATACATAGGGACCACTAAAACTCTTACAACATTGTGGGGTGTGCTGACAGGTAAAATAACCCTGGCAACCGCAGCACAAAAAGCATGGAACCTTGCACAGAGAGCAAACCCTATTGGCCTTGCCATCGCTGCTGCAGTAGCCCTTGGTGGAGCCCTTATAACTCTTAACAATCGTATGCGTGAACAGGAGGCTGAGGCTAAACGGTTGAGGGAGGAACACAAGAAGTGGAAGGAGTCTATTGAAAATGTAGATGAAGCGGAAAACCGTTATTCCGTCAACGAGAAGACACGTCTAAAGGCTCTCTATGAAGCAGCAACGAACGAGAGTGCGGCTCGTAAAGAAAGAATTGCAGCTGCAAAAGACATGCAGGCCTTATATCCACAGATCTTCTCCAATTTTTCTACCGAGGAAATCATGGCCGGGAAAGCCAAGAATGCTTATGACGAACTGACTAAATCTATCATAGCGAATGCCAGGGCCAGGGCGGCGGCAGAAAAGATTCTGGAGAATGAGAAACTGCTGCTTGACTTAGAAGACGAGTTGGAAAAGGAAGAACGAAAGCGTGCTGAAACACAAAAAGAACTTGAGAAACATCGCGGACAGCAAGCCACTCAGGCAGCCAACGGAAGTCAACACGCTTTCATGCCGACTGGTGTGCAGACACACGCTGAACAGCAGACATCAAGTTCCATCAGAGAGAACACAAGCGCTCTCAATGAGTCCAATAAAAACATCCGCGAAATCAAAACCAAGATATCGGATGTCAATAAATCCCAGGAAAAGTTAATGAACATACCTGGGGTTAAGGAGATCGTGCAAGGCGGCAAGAAGAGCCCCACCACACCAAAGGTTACCTATACCAGACCGGAGAATGAAGCTGAGCGCAAAGCCAGGGAGAAGGCCGAGGAAGAAGCCGAGCGAGAGCGTAAGAAGAAAGAGGCCGAGGCTGAGCGTGAGCGCAAGGAGAAGGAACGCGAGGAGAAGCGGCGCACCGAGGAAGCCCGCCGTGTTCGCCTTCAGGAATATGCTGAAGCTCGTGATCATGCCAAACTCATGGCCGAGATGGAGTATAACAATGCTGGCAACGAGGAAGCCTGGCAGAACCAGCAGCTGCTGAACAAAAAGAAGTTCGAGGCCGAAAAGGCATACCTTGAGAAAGTCAGGGATGAGTACGAGAAGGGAACCGATGAACGAGCCCGTGCCGAGAAAGACCTGGCCAAGGCCACCAAGGCTGAAGAGCTTCGCATCGCCAAAGAGCGAGAGGAAGAACTGATGGCGTGGTCACTGACCTACCAGGCGATGAGCGCTAAACGTCGCATGGAACTGGAGATGGCTACCATTGACCAGCTGGTGGAGCTGGAGAAGATGTCCACCGAGGAGGCCGAGCAAGCCAAAGCGCAGATCCGTGCGAAGTACTCCAGCAACATCGACCAGGCAACAGGCACCACCAGTGGGCCGAATGCGGGCATGGCTGCAGCCGCCGTCGAGATGAACAGCCAGATGGATGCCCTCGAGGCGAACTATGCTGCTGGGCTCATGAGCGAGGAGGAATACCAGTCGCGCCGCTGGCAGATCATCAAGAACTACCACGATAAGGTAGCGGGCCTCATCGACGGTGAAGGCAGCGAATGGGCCAGCATGGTCGTAAACTTCCAACAGGCACTCACCTCTGCCCTGGAAGACTTGGGTAGTACCTGGGAGGAGAAGCTGAAGTCCATCACCGACGTCACTCAGGCGGCATTCGCCATCATGGGTGCCGGTCTGCAGCAATACACCGCCTATGCCGCCGCTGAGCGTGACTTGGAGGTGGCCAAGGTGACGGCATCCTATGACAAGCAGATCGAGGCAGCCGGGAAGAACTCGAAGCGTGCCCAACAGCTGGAGAAGAAGAAACAGAAGGATATCGCCAAGATTAAGAGCGACTATAATAAGAAGGCTCAGACCATCGAGATTGCCCAGGCGATAGCATCGACGGCCATGGCCGCCATCAACGCCTATGCCAGCGCATCGAAGGTGTCCTGGATTCTCGGCCCGATTGCTGCTGCCATGGCAACAGCAGCAGGCGCCCTGCAGATCGCCACCATCAAGAAGCAGCACCAGGCTGAAGCAGCCGGTTACTATGAGGGTGGTTTCACAAGGAGGGACAGAGATAACCGCCGTGAGGTGGGTGTGGTGCATGCCAACGAGTTTGTGGCCAACCATGAGGCTGTGGCCAACCCCAATCTGGCTCCGGTGCTCAGGATGATCGATGAGGCTCAGCGCAACAACACTGTCGGCTCCCTGTCGGCTGAGGACGTGAGCCGTGCCATCGGCCAGGGGCGCATCCTGGGGCAGACGGTGGCGGCTCAGCAACAGATGGCCGCCCATGGGGACCAAGGCCTCTCAGTTGTGGCTGCTTCGGTCCAGGAACAGACCGATGCCATCGCTCGCCTGCAGCAAGCCCTGGACGACGGCATCGAGGCGTATGTGGTCATGGATGGTGAACGTGGTCTGGATAAGCAGTACCGGCGTTACCAACGGCTGACGCAGAATCCTCGCAGGTAGCTCGCGTATTTGACATAATGTTGCCCGTGTAGCGGTCATTCCAGGAGTGGAGTGGCCGCTTTTTTATGTGCCCTGAGCGCATGTTTTCTTCAAAAAATTGAGCAGGTTTTTAATTCTACAACGCCTACAAGAGCTACATTGCGTAAAATCAGCGGTTTAGCGGTTTTTCTCTATGCCTACAAACCGCTACAAGCGCCTACATTTTTCTACAAATTAATGACTTTGCCTACAAATATCTACTATTTCTACATTTGTAGGCAGGGTGGGGCGAAGCCCCGAAAAATATAACTATGTCTCTTTCAGTGCTTTAAATATTTGTAGTTGAATGTAGGCGTTGTAGTCGCGAAAATGTGCCCACTATTTTGGATTTAATTTTTCCAACGATATATTGTTGGAACCAACGATTTATTGTAACTTTGTGGTCTACCTCCTATGGCACAGATTGTTATATACATCAGACTCGAAAAGTACCTGGCTGAGTGGCTTACGCACTCGCTGGGGAATCCAGTGAAGTTCCCGTCGCAGTCCAACGAGAACGCGGTCATCCGCGCCTTCCTGCAGCAGGTCCCCGAAGGCGAGACTCCTCAGACCGGTGGCGAAGGCTACACGGCGATCGTCATCCCGGAGTCGAAGGCGAAGCCGCCCGAGAAGTGGCACTACATGGGACCGAAGGGACAGGATGCCGTGCGTGAGGCCATCAAGGACCTGTTCACCCAGAACCTGTGGGCCGACCTGTCCAAACTGGAGAATGCCCACATCGGTGTCAACACCCGCATCGCTGCCTGGTGTGAGATGCATGGCATTGATTTGGATCGCGTGGAGACGGTGAGGCAGAAATATTATCGCATCCGCGAGGCCTATACTAAACGAGGAATAAACCTCCAAAATTATGAGCGGAAAAAATCGGACAAGGAGACCTGAATTTCGAAAATGCGAACAGCCTTGCACAACTCCGCACAAAGTGAAACAAACCTCAACAAACCATAACTAGATTGAACAAAATGGCACAACTGCTGAATAATATCGTCAAGGTGGAATGGATTCTGTCTCCACGCCACATGCGTAACCTGGTGCTGCTCGATGACCATCGTGTGGCCCTGCAGTATTATCGTCCGTTCCATGTCCTGTGCATGGATGGCTTGGCTTCATGCGAAGTGAGCGAGGCCATTGAAGATGGCTCAAGAGTCACTACCATAAGGTTGACGGCGCACACAACCGAGGACTTCCATGTGGACAATCGTCGGCTGTGCTGGCGCATCACCACCGTCGATGGTCGTCAGTACCTCATCGGGCTGGATGAACAGCCCTGGCCGGTGGCAACGGTGGCCGATGCCTATCCTGACAAGGCGACCGAGCGAAGCGGCAAGACGGTCACGGTGACGTGGACTACCCGTCTTGGCCTGCTTGAAATCATCAATGACACGATTTGATTTCTACCATAAAATTAAGAATGTTTGGCCCGCAATACCGCCGTGAGGCCCTATTGCGGGTGTTTTTGCGTCTTTTCTCACAATATTACACAGAAGTAACTTTGCATCAAAAGCTATAAGTATGAATTATCAGATCATCATAGACGACTACATAGGCGACTGGTGGCTGGATACCGACAAGGCTTCCATCCGCCGGAAGCTGGAGTCCTATAAGGGCAAGCATGTGGACATGAAGATCTCGTCGCTGGGCGGTAGCCTGGATGACGGTCTTGACATCCGCCAGCAGCTGCTCGATCACGGCGACGTGACGTGCTACCTGAGCGGATTCGTGGCCAGTGCTGCTACGGTCATCGCCATGGGCGCAAAGACCGTCAAGATGGGCAAGTACGCTTTCTTCCTTGTGCACCGCTGTTCTAACTTCGTAGATATCTGGAAACAGGTCAACGCGAATGACATCGAGTCGATCATCGCCGACCTGCAGAAACTTCACGATGAGAACGACAAGATTGACCGCGTGCTCGCTGCCATGTATGCCGCCCGGTGCAAGAACCACACCGAGGAGGAACTGATGGCGCTGCTTGATGAGAGCAAGTGGCTCACGGCACAGGAAGCCCTGGAATGGGGTTTCGTGGATGAAATCGTGGACCAGCCCGAAGAGGACGCTCCCGAAGTGACGAAGGCGATGGCGAAGAAGTTCAACGCTGTCGGCCTTCCGCTTGCGGGCCTTGAAATCCAGAACGAGAGCCTCAGCAGCCGCATCCTGCATGAAGTGCTGGATGCCGTGCGTGGCTTGAGCTCGAAACTGGATTCCCGCGCAACCGAAGTAACAAACCATAATACTGAACCGAGCATGAAGAAGTTGATTTCATTTCTTGCGCTTGCCATGGTGCTGTCCATGGACAAGTTTGAATGCGAGGAGGGCGGCACCTGCCAGCTGACGGATGAGCAGCTGGGCAAGCTGGACGCCAAACTCAATGAACTGAACGCACAGCACGACGCTGACCAGCAGGCCATCGCCGAGCGTGACACTACCATCGCCGAGCTTCGTGAGCAGGTTGCCAACTTGCAGAAGGCTCCCGGTGAAGAGACCACCAAGGTCGATGAGACGACTGGCGAGGACGCTCCTGCCGCCACAACGAGCAAAGATTTGTATGACTCCATCAAAGACATCATCTAACCATGGGTAGAGCAGTTATCACACCTACTGAATTGGCGCAGAGCGCCCACAAGTTCCGTCGTGAACTTATCCAGGTCCCCATGCATGCCATGCGTGAGACCACCCAGTATATGACCGTGCGCACGGGCATCCGCTACAAGGAGACCGTGGGCGAGTTGAGCGGCAACATCGACCTGGGCCCCTACTCTGAGACCCGCATCGACAACACCGACATCACCATCAAGGGCCGCACCCTGGAGACCTTCCTGGGCAGCGTTGTGAAGAAGTTCAGCCCCAACAGTGTTGTCAAGAGCATCTATGACAGCGCGATCACCAAGGGCGAGCAGCTGACCAACGTCGAGATTGCCCGCCGCGTGCTGGCCTTCCTGTCGGCCAAGTTGGGCCACAACTTGCAGTCGCACATCTTCAACGCTGTGCGCAATGACAACGGCACCACCAGCGCCGACCTGTTCAACGGCTTCGACACCATCGCCGCCGCCGAGATTGGTGCTACCACCCCGACCATCAGCACGACGATTGGCAACCGCTTCAACTTCACGGCTGCCATCACCGCCAGCAACGCCGTTGACCAGATCACCGCTCTGTGTGAGGCTGCCAGCGAGCTGCTCGTGTCCGGTGCCCGCAAGGTGAACCTGTACTGTTCTCCGGCCATCTACCGTGCCTACCTGAAGGATTATCAGGCAAGCAACGGTGCCCTGCCTTACAACACCGAGTTCCGCAAGCTCGTTGTCGAGGGCTTTGAGCAGGTGAACTTCGTGCCCCTGTACAACATGGCCAACTCTCCCTACGTCTACATCTCTCCCGCCAGCAACATGCTCGTGGGCTGCAACCTGGAAGGCGAGGAAGAGAACATCACCATCGAGAAGCACGAGGCCTTCGTGCTCCAGTACATCGCCACGATGTTCTTTGGTGTTCAGTTTGAGTCCATCGCTCCCGAGAACCTGATGGTGGGTGTGCTCTACACCGGCAGCTAATTGTTGAACCGCTTAAAAAGAAAGGATAATACTATGCCTAACAACAATGAATGCGCTAACGAGGCCCTGTATGACAGCCTCAAGCACTGTAAGGGCACGACCGTGCTTCCCGGTCTGCGCCCGCATGTGTACTACATCCCCAAGAGCGACATCGTGACGTGGCCCACCCGCACCAAGGTCGCCGACACCGGTGCGACGATGAAGAAGCTCGGCCAGCTGACCGGCGACTTCGTGCTCGCTGCCGACAAGAAGTGGCGCAAGATCGACCTGGTGACGCCCCAGTCGAGCGTGTCGAGTGAAAGCCAGGGCGAGAAGCCCAGCAAGACTTTTAACAACCAGGCTAGCTTCCGCTATCCCGGTCTGAACGCCGACGCTGTTGGTTTCTGCCGCCAGGCTAACGCCGATGACCTGGTGTTCCTGTGGCCCCAGCGTGATGGCCAGTACCGCTGCCTTGGCAACGAATCCTTCGAGACCAATGTTACTCCCGCCCAGGAGTCCGGATCTTCGGAGACCGACCAGGCTGGTACCACCATCAACGTCGCCGTGACCGACGAGATGCCCAGCCCCTACTACCTTGGCAAGATCGAGACCGAGGACGGTAACTACAGCGGTGAGGACGGCTCGCTCATCACCGGAGGTTGACAACCTGCTTTCATATCGTAATTTCATAGGAGTTGCGGGCTCTCTTCGGCAACGGCGAGAGCCCGCTTTTTAATACCAAAAGTTATCATGGATGATAAGTTTACACAGAAAATTCAAGACTGGCTGAACACGCCGCCCATGGAGCGCGACATCATGGCTGGAGCAACGATGCTGCTGCAGATGAACCGCAATCGCGTTCTCTATGCCAACATCACCCGTCGCCCTGACCGATTCGGTGATAAACTGGAGTATGAGTTGCGCAAGCATCTGCGTATCCGTCTGGACGGCATGACGCTGGCCGACGTGGTGAAGATGGAGCGTGAGGTGATGCCTCGCGTGGAGCAGACTCTGAAGGATGCACCGGTCATCACCACCGATGCCGAGTTGCCTCAGGGCACCATCGCTCGTGGCAAGCGTCCTGATCATGACCAGCTGCCTGTCGAGATCCAGGCCCTGTGGGACGGCAACATCGAGAACTACCACAAGGTGCGCGACCTGCACCACCGTCTCAAGGAGATGGAAGCAGCGCCCCCGTGTGACCGCTATGAGTACCTGAAGCTGCTGGATGAGGCGGACCGCAAGTATCGCGAGAACCTGGCGAGGTATGACGGCTTCGTCCTCGGTCAGGAGCCTGCTACTGTCGTGGCAGACAACACTGCCGATGACCAAGCCCCGGAGAAGGACAAAGCGAGAATCAACGCTGCCCGCAAGTCTATCTCGAAGTGGAAGGCTGCTCTTGTCAAAGCCTACGGCGATGGTGACGGCGAGAAGGGTACTGAAGCCCTGTCCAAAATTTCTGCTGCCATTGCAGACCTCCGCGCTGCCGGTGGCGCTTTGGGCGCCAAAGTCAGCGCCGAGCTCTTGCAGTTGGGTGTCGATCTTGAGGCAGAAGGCGATGAGTGAGGTGGCGTTCTCGCTGGCGCCGCTATCAACATCTCCCTGCCAGGTATATTTTGACAGCCGCACCAACCTGGCTGGGGTAATTGAGCAGGTACTGCAGCAGACGGGACCGGCACAGCTTACCATTTCCACATTCTCGACCAGCGAAGCCTTCCTCAGGCGGCTGCACCGTCTCAAGAAGGCGTCGCTGGTACAGACTTGCTCCTTATTCCTGGACCTCAAGGCAACCAAGAAGACGATGGAGCTGCTGCCGATGATGCGGGGTGTGTGCGATGAAGTGGTACTGTGCCAGAACCACTCCAAGGTGGTGCTGATGTGCAACGACGCGCACAGGGTGTGCATCGTCACGAGTCAAAACCAGACGGTGGGTGGCCGTGCAGAGTGTGGCGTGATACTGAGTGACTTCAATATCTATAATCAGCTGAATGATGGATTCAATCACCTACGAGCGACCGGACTCGAGCCCTCAAGTTTTTGACGGCCCGACGGTGGAGCATATCATGGATCTTGCCGGGGACCTTACACCCATCACCGAGATTGCCGCCCTCATCGGATATGATGAGGACAAACTGCGCCTTGCGTTGACCGACAAGCGGTCGCCATTGCGCCAGGTATATCTCAAGGCGAAGGCTGAAACCGCACACCGACTACGTAGGCGTGAACTTGAGCTGGCTGATGTTGGCTCACCGCTGGCGGTACAGCTGACGCATGACTACCTGCGGGACATGGCCGCTGATGAAGACCTATGAGTGCTCCGTCTATTGAACTGGCCAAGGAACATCTGTTTGACTCCGTCGAGCAGATGCAACAGGCACATGTGCCGGCTGCGATGCAACAGCGGCTACTGCGACTCAGGGAGGTGTATACCTACTGGCTGCAGTGGCCGCTGACGCGTGACCGTGACATCGCCGACCGCATCATGCGTGAGCATGGGGTGCAGCGCACACAGGCCTACCAGGACATCCGCATCATCAAGGCCATCATGGGCGAGATGCACAAGACGACCAAGGAGTATCACCGCTTCAAGTTCCTGCAGATGATTGAGGAGTCCTACAACATGGCCAAGGTCAACAAGGACGCCAAGAGCATGGTGGCGGCTGCCGACAAGTATGCCAAATATACCCAGCTTGACAAGGAAGACCTTATCGATCGTGGCTTCGATAAGATTATTCCCCAGCCGTTCAAGCCGACTGATGACCCGAGCGTGGCGGGCTTCAAGCCGGTGCCGAACATCCGCGAGAAGATCCAGAAGAAGATTCAGTCCTACTGGAGCGAGGAAGTGGAGGATGTCGAGTTTGAACCGGTTGATTTTAATGCTGACGATCTGTTTCACCCTCAAAAAACTGATGACGATGAAGCCGATTGAACCGAAGCCGTTCTACATGAATGACATCCAACAGGAGGTGATTTACACCGGCGCAAAGGATACCGTCCTGTGTGCCGGGCGTGCCCTGGGCAAGGGTGTCATCCATGCGATGTGGAACCTCAGGAACATGCAGCGCATGCCTGGCTCCATCACGGGCATCGTCTCGCCAAACTGTAAGCGTGCGCTCACCAACACGCTGCCGTCGATGCTGACGCACTGGGAGACGCTTGGGTACAAGCGGAACATCCATTGGTGCATCGGCATCAAGCCGCCAAAGGCTTGGGGATGGCCTGAACCTATCTTCAAGCCGGAGAACTACGAGAATGTGTTGAGCTTCTACAACGGAAGCATCGGCTTCATCATCTCTCAGGATCGTGCCGGCACGTCAAACTCGCAGTCCTATGACGCGCTGGATATCGATGAGGCGAAGTTCATCAACTTTGAACAGCTCAAGGATGAGACGCTGCCTGCCAACCGTGGCAACCGTCAGTACTTCGGCAAGCACTACTTCCACCATGGCATGCTCATCACGAGCGACATGCCGGTGACCAAGAAGGGCTCCTGGTTCCTGGACTATGAAAAGAAGTGCGACAAGGAACTGATACAACTCATCCAGGGCACTGTGTATGAGATCTGGCGCTACGAGAAGCACATCCGTGAAATGGTGGCTGCGGGGAAAGAGCCGTCCCGATCCATCCGCTCCAAGATCAGCACGCTGCACCGTGACCTGTGCCGCATGCGTAGCGTGGCGACCTACTATCGTGAAGCCTCCACCATCTACAATATGCAGGTGCTGGGTGAGGCGTTCATCAACCAGCTGAAGCGTGACCTGCCGCCGTTGACGTTCCAGACGTCGGTACTGTGCAAGCGCATCGGCATCGCCCGTGACGGCTTCTACAACTCGATGACCGAAGGCAACAAGTACAGCGCTGCCAACTTCAGTTACCTGGATGACCTGGAGTACCAGTTTGACAAAATCAAGGAACCGTGCTCACTGGCCGACAGTGACGTGGACACCAACCAGCCCATCGCCATCGCGTTTGACTACAATGCCAACATCAACTGGCTCGTTGCCGGGCAGCCTCGCAAGAGTCAGCTGCTTGTACTGAAGTCATTCTTTGTGAAGTTCGAGCGCAAACTGCCCGAGCTGGTGAGTGACTTCTGTCTTTACTACAGGCACCACAAACGCAAGGAGGTGGTCTTCTACTACGATAGCACCGCCTTGGGCAGCAACTATGCCGTGAATGACCAGGACTTCAGGTGGGTCATAAAGGATGCCTTCCGTAGCAAGGGCTGGCGCGTGAATGAAGTCTACATCGGCAAGCCCATGCGCCACATCGAGAAGCAGCTGCTCATCAACCGCATGCTGGCGGGCAAGTCAAAGCTCAAGGTGATGATCAACCGTGAGAACAACGAGGACTTGCTGGTGTCGATACAGACAGCCGGTGTGTATAATGGCGGCAAAGATAAACGTGGAGAGAAGCTTGCCGAGACTGAGGAGGATAAACTGGAAGCCCGTACCGACGGCAGCGACGCCTTCGACACGCTGTGCATCGGCTGTGAGCGCTTTCCCAAGGTGGCATTCTCAATGGGTGTCACCAGCTCGTGGTAAACTGTTTTTTGGGTTGTTTATTAGATAGCATTTTGGTATACTCTTTGATGGCGCCGCCAGTGATGGTCGCGTCATTTTTTTTGTCTATATGGTAGGCGTTAATCTTTCCAGTTGTTTCCATTTCTTCAAGTACTTGAAAGGATAGCCACCGCTTGGCCCAGACGCTCGGGTGTTATGTGATGCGCCCTTGGTGTTACCATGCTGGCTGTTCAGAACCATGAGGACGGGCACCTTGGGACTTGCTCCCCTCTCGCGCTCACCCCGTGTTGATGTGTTGCTTGGTCGCACATCAGCGGTGGTCACCCGCTCATTGCCGTGACGCTGGCTCTCTCCTGTGGGCTGCAGACTTGGGTGCTTCAACGGGCTGGTTGCCATCGGCTCTGGCCCATTGGGCTTGTGCTACGTCGCCTTTGAATTTCTTTTACTGAAGGGATGCCCGTGGTTGCCTGCAACGGGAAGGGATGCCGCTGCCTGGTGATGGGTGCCGTTGTGGCTGCCGTGAGGGTGATGCGTACCATGAATGTCCAGTGAGTCATTTTTTATTAGCCACCGCAAAGTTGCGGCGACACGTGACAGGCAAGGGCCATGTCGAGTTGCCTCGATAAATTCTCCAGCCCCGATGGGGTAGTAATTTGTCGGTCAACCCTTGCTGGAAGTCACTAACATCGCTCGCCACAAAGCAGTGTCAATAAAAAATATTAACTCACTAAAACATTCTTTATTATGGTACGCATCAACAACACTTCAGCTTTTGTCAACAACGACAACATTTTCATGGCAGCACGTTACACCTACATCCCTACCTCGGTGCAGGCTACAGGACAAGCCTGGGGCATCCGCAAGAAGGTTTGGAAATTCAAGGACGGCGACGTGAGCACCTCTAGCGAGGTCGCCCAGTGGGTCAGCAAGACGCTCGATGAGAACCTGCCCGGTCTCGAAGGCTGTACCCTGGTCTGCATCCCTGCAAGCACCCAGGAGAGAACCTGTATGCGCTACGAGCAGTTCGCGGGTGAAGTATGCAAAGCAACCAAGATGGCTAACGCTTTTAAGCACATCAAGGTCGAGGGTGACCGGCTGGCTCTGCACGAACACAAGGTGTGCAAGTCTATCTCCAAGGTGTCGGTCCTCAAATTCGATGCGAAGTTCTTCAATGGCCGCAAGGTGGTCATCTTCGATGACGTGATCACCAAGGGCAGCAGCTTCGCTAACATGGTTGAACACCTCGAGAGCATGGGCGCTGTCGTGGTGGCTGGTATCTTCCTTGCCATCACCCAGACGGGTGAAGCCAAGAAAGACTGATTAACTTGCCCCTACCATCTAGGGGCATTTTTTATACTTGACCATCAAAATATATTTGGAAAACCAAAAATATATGTTACCTTTGCAGTGTTTTCACGTTGAGTTTAATTAAAGACAATTTTAATAAAGTTAACACAACACGGTGAGCTAGCAGTGATGCCCGCTCACTTTTTTTTGTGCCCAACCCCACGCCCCGATGTCGCTGTTGGCGATGGCTGCGCTTGTCGGCTTCGCTCACAACCTCGAGCCTATCATGCTTCACGACGGGCACGTGGGGCACGTGACCGGGTGGCACGTTGCTCAGTCTCTTCCCTCGCTGGCTCGCCGTTCCTTCCCCTCCGTACCACCCCGTCACTCTCGTTGCACTCGGCCGCATGTGTCCTGTGCTGCATGGGCTCCAGGTCTCACCGCTTCGCATCCTTTCGCTTGCCGTCGCTCATCATCGACATCGCCACGGCAGCCGTTCCGGCTGCTTCCGCTTTGCGGGGTTATATGTAGGCTGTGACCACCGGTTGGCGGCCGTGGAATGATGACGATAGTCTAGTGCCATGAAATGATTAGATGGTGGGCATTGATTGTCGCTGCTGACTTTCGCCGCAAAGGTAGTGCCGCTCCTTGGGCTGCAAGGTCAGGCTTCGTTATGGCTCAGAATCTCCACCCGTGCGGGTAGTATTCATGGCCATAAACCTTGCTGGTTGAGCGGCTCTTGATTGGCGGCAAAGGTCAAACGCGACAACGTGATCAATGCTTTTATTCACCATTTAATCATTTTTTATTATGACACATCCTATCAACACATCATTCCTTTGTTCGCCCGCCAACGCGGCTGGTTCCAGCGCTTTTAAAGGTCGCCGCTCTCACGCGCTCAATACCTTTTTCATTGAGGTGACCTCTCTTGACGGCGACGTTGAGCGCTTCGAGGTCGAAGCCCACAACTTCACCGAGGCATCAGAGATGGCAGAGCGGCTGTCTGGCTGCACGTCGATTGACTTCATCAACATCTACAAGCAGCTGTAGAACCCCGCTTCGCTTGATAAATCCCACAGGG
>AUXO014986641.1_pt1 | contig 14724 bp, 16 predicted proteins | sample 768731 | NCBI WGS metagenome assembly AUXO01 (sample SAMN02715735, study PRJNA202380) | gut metagenome | biome: sheep rumen | host: Ovis aries | place: New Zealand: Palmerston North | reverse complement strand
TATATCTTGGATGTGTATGGCCGATATTGAAAGATAAGCAAAAGTACATATTTTATGGATTAGCACTTGTATCTGCATTGTTGATATTAAATGATGTGTATCTTGTTGATAATATGTGGTTTGCGAACTCCTTTATGGGGGGGGGTAAAATCGTGCCTTCGTATTGGAATGGCAACCATTGGTACACTGCCTTTTATGTAATTATACCGATGGCGTTATTGGAGAGAATACATTATACGGACATCTGGAAACAGGCAGGAAAATATAGTTGGTATATATTTCTATTGCAAATGATGTGTTTCGGTTTTTATTAAACTTAAACTTCGCCTTGAAATACCAAGTTAATTGTAATTGAGAAATGAAACAAAGAGAAAAGAATGATGTTGAATTATATCTAAATGCCCAAAGCAAAAGATTTAACAAAATAATAATTTTAATCAAGAATTAATCCATTCGGAAAGAAAAAATCAAAGAAATTTGCATATATCAATAATAATTTGTAATTTTGCATGCTAATAATATTCGAATATATATAACGAAAATGAAATTTCAAAAAAAAATACAACTATTTATTCCACCGATATATTATAAGGTAAAACAACGACTATTCTCCCCAAAGGAGCAAGAGGTTCACCCTCTTGTCATGCTTGAGCATAAGAGGGGCAGGATGGTTGTCATAGGAAATGGCCCTTCGCTGAATAAGTCAATTGAGCTTTATGAACACCAAATCAAGGAATCTGATATTATCATGGTGAATTTTGCTGCCATGACAGACTTGTTTTTTACATTGCGGCCCTCGGTCTATCTTCTCGTTGATCCGGGATGGTTTAACCCCGCTCCATCTCAAGTAGAAAGTTGTAATAGATGTGTAGATACAATTGTGTCAAGAACAGAATGGCCGATGGCAATAGTAATGCCTATATCAGCAAAACAAGGATACTCAGTAGAAAAATTTAAGAAGAACCCTAATATAAAAGTGCTCTTTTATGAAGACGGATGGGATGCTCCCCAAGGCATGTCTCAGTATGAGAAATGGGATAAAAATCTCATATGTCCTCCCGGACAAACGGTCTTGAATACTGCAGTATGGCTATCAATATATTGGGGGTATAAGGAGACGTTTCTTGTTGGGGCAGATACTTCGTGGCATGCAGAACTGAAAATGGATCAAGAGACGAATGTTTTGTATACGATTGATACGCATTTTTATGATAATAAGAAAGTATATCAAGAATCGTATGACGAAAAACAAAACAGAAGACCTATCGGGACAAAATTGCATGAAGAATTATATGCGGAAGCAACTGCTCTGAGAGAATATTGGGATTTACGCGGGTACGCAGATTGGAAAGGTGTAAAAGTATATAATGCGAGCGAATATTCATGGATAGACGCCTTTGAAAGAAAAAAACTAAGTTGATGCTATATTTTTGTACTCTATATAACAGCAATTATGCAGCGAAGGGGCTGGCGATGTACTGGTCATTGAGACGCGTATGTCCGGAGTTTATGTTATATGTCTTTGCGTTTGATGATACGCTCGCTTCGGCTCTTAAGAAGATGGCACTGCCGAACATGACGGTGATTACGCTGAATGAGTTTGAAGATGAAGATCTGCTGCGTGTGAAGCCTACACGGACAGCGGGAGAATATTGCTGGACATGTTCATCGAGCACGATATACTATTGCTTAACGCATTTTGATATCGATCATTGCACGTATATTGACTCCGATCTCTATTTTTACTCCAACCCGCAAGTGCTGATAGACGAGATGGGAGATGATGATGTGTTGATAACGAGTCATCGATATAGTGAGCAATACCAATTTGAAGAGAAAGCAGGGAAGTATTGTGTACAATTCATGACATTCAAGAACACTAAACGAGGAATGAAGGTGCTAAAATGGTGGCGCAACGCTTGTCTTGAATGGTGCTATAACCGCTATGAGGATGGAAAGTTTGGGGATCAGAAGTATTTGGATGATTGGACTACTCGCTTTGAGGGAGTGCATGACTTGCAACATCTTGGAGGCGGTGTGGCTCCTTGGAACATGCAGCAATATACGTTCGTTGCACAAGAAAACCAGATAATCGGCGCGGAAACTGCTTCAGGAAGGGAATTCCCGTTGGTGTTCTTTCATTTTCACGCATGCCATTGTTTCCACAAAGGATGGTTGCGTGAATTCAATTATTCGTGGTACGAGTGGATGGAACAGAATTGGAATCTTCTCTTCAGGCCCTATGCAAAAGAGTTAATCCGAGCATATTGCGCTATGCGTAGAGTTAATCCGTCTATTGATGGCTTAGCAACAAAAGAGCAACCTATACAACGCTGGTGGGGATACATAATGCGTATCCGTCATCGCAAACTTGATGAACATGATTTTAGATTTTACTATTGGATAGACTAATATGGCAAAACAAATTGATTTAACTACTCATACTGATAATCGTGGGAACTTGACTGTAATAGAGAAGGTAATCCCATTTGATATCAAGCGAATTTTCTATATCTATGGTGTAGATGATTCTATACGTGGCGGACACCGGCATCATACGACTATACAAGCTGCTATTTGTATTCAAGGTAGTTGTAAGATCCATTGTGATAATAACCGTGAACAAAATGAGTATATTCTGGATAAGCCGTATAAATGCCTAATCCTCGAACCAGAAGATTGGCATACAATGTATGATTTTACCCCAGATGCCATTCTGATGGTATTGGCATCGACGGAATTCCATGCTGAGGATTATATCTTTGAACCATATAAACATTAATAGCCAAGATGAAATTAAGTATCATAACCATAAATCGCAATAACGCCGCCGGACTCCGTAAGACAATGGATTCGGTATTCTCGCAGACCTATCGCGATTTTGAATATATCGTAGTTGATGGAGCTTCTACAGATGGTTCGGTAGATGTAATTAAGGAATATGATTCCATTAACCATTCATCTATTTATCCATTAACCTTTACATGGATCTCTGAGCCGGATACCGGGATATATAATGCCATGAATAAGGGACTCAAAATGTCTCATGGAGAATATACATTAATGCTCAATTCTGCTGACTATTTGGTGGACGAACAGGTGATAGATCATATTATTCCAGAATTACATGCTGAAGATATTATTCAAGGGAACGAATTATATTATAAGAATGGTATATTGTATCGAGACAAGGGCTATGCCCGTTCTGAACTTTTATTTAATGACGTTTTGGATGGTTATTTTCATCATCAAACATCTTTTATTAAGAGAGAATTGTTAGAGAAAATCGGATTCTACGATGATTCATATAAAAAAGGGGCTGACACTTATTTTTTTATTAAGGCATTAGGGTTAGGAAACTCATCATTTCGATACGCAGATATCGACATTGCATATTTTGATATGTTCGGTATTGCGTCTGGAAATGATCCTATGTGGGCTGAAATTGGTAGGAATGAAGATAAACGATTTTATAAAGAGAATATTCCATATAGATTGACTCAATTTTATAGAAAGTCAGCCACATACTATCAAATGTGCATGTCTCTTGAAAGAAGCAAAGTTTTGTGGAAAATTGCAAAGTTTCTTGTTATGATAAGCAATAAAATGTATGGCCCTATTCATAAAACTATAGTAGAAAAGGTAAAAAAGAATGAAACAAATTCATTATAGAAATATTATCAGGCGAAGTATATTGCACAATGTGCCGTTAGCGCATTTTCTCTCTAAACATTGCTTGAAGACCTACTTGGCATTGTTTTATGAGAATTGGCAGGGCAAGCGCATGGATTATTACCATCCACAGGATCTAAATCAAGCCATGCTGCGGTTGTCATACCAGAATAGTCGTGACCCTAAGATGCGACAATTGATACCCAAATGTGTGGATAAGTTTGCAGTGAGAGAATACATAGCTTCAAAGGGCTACGATGATACATTAAATGAATGTTTTGGTGTTTATGAAGATGTAGAGGCTATCAATTTCGATGCGCTGCCAAATCAGTTTGTAATGAAGATGACGAATGCTTCCGGGCGTAACTGGATATGCAAAAATAAAAAGGATGCAGATTGGGAAAAATGGAAAACCCAATTTAAAGAATGGTTGGCTGATCATGATTTCGGATGGCAGACTGGAGAATGGCAATATGCGTTGATTAAACCAAGGATTATAGTCGAGAAATATTTGACTTCATTAGGTGAATTAGCTCCGATTGATTACAAGTTTCAATGTTTTCACGGAGAACCAGATTCCTGTTTTGTTGGGTACGATAGGGATCCGAACGACACGCATGGTAAAGTGTGTTTTGATGACTACGATATGGAGTGGAGACTTACTGATAATATTTTGCCACGGTGGCATCGCAAACGCCGATTACTCCCCAAACCTCAATGTTGGGATCGCATGGTGCGGATGGCGAGGGATTTAAGCAAAGACTTTCCGTATCTTCGCTTTGATGTATATGAGATAGATGGTAAGATCCTATTTGGAGAGATGACGTTTACCCCACAAGGCTGCGTTCAGGAGTTTTATACAGAAGAGTATCTAAAAGAAAGAAAGGATTGGATATAGATGATATCGGTTGTTATTCCGACATACAATAGAGCAAAGGTGATCTCGCAAGTCTTAGACAGTCTCCTTGTGCAGAATTGTCCGAACTGGCAGTGTGTTGTTGTAGATGATTATTCGACGGATAATACTGCGGAAGTAGTGCAACAATATGCAGCGAAAGACCCCCGTTTCGTGTATCTAACAAACAATCGTACTAAAGGTGCGCAGGGCGCGCGTAATACGGGTGTGTTAGCCTCGAATGGAGAGTGGGTGTGTCTCTTCGACTCCGATGATATCATGTATCCGGATTATTTGGAAAAGATGGTAGCCGCCATTGACGACAATGCTGATGTTATAGTATGTAAGGCTATTATCCGTAATACTAATACTGGTAAACAGCAAGGACAATTAGACCAAATCTTTTCTGCGAATATGCATAAAGACTTATTAAGAGAGAAGAAGTATATAGCGTATGACGTGACTCTTATTCGAAAAGATAGATTATTGGAGATTGACTTATTGGATGAGAAATGTCCATCAATGCAGGAGTGGGATACGCATATTCGGTTGAGCAGCGTAGCGCGTTATAAAGCGATTGATGATGTGCTATGTGAGTGGCATTATGGAGGAGACGACGCTATTTCAACCAGTCGTCAGAAACATATAGCCGGAAGATTGTATATCTACTATAAACATAGATGGAAGTTTCGACGATATGCCTACGCTCATTGGTTGCATGCATTAAGCAATCTTTTTACTGAAGATCCGAAAAATTGGAATATAATCTTATGGGCTCCGGAATTACTTATATATGCACCGATACGAAAAATCTTGAAAAATGATTAGTCTCAAACTGCGGTTAGTCCGCGAACACAATAGGATATATAAATGCTGGATGCGGCTGCTTTGGCAGCTGTATGGCAAAGAAGCGCCAATGGTGCTGATGGTACATGGGTTTAAGCCAACCAAAACTGATTGTAAGTCCGCATTTGAGATGACTGCTGAATCATTCGAACAATTGATGCAGTACTTAATTAATAATGGTTGGTATGCCATGACGTTTGAGGAATTGCATCAGATGGTAGAGACGCGGCAATGGAAGCGCAAGCATTTCTATCTAACGTTTGATGATACCTACGATACGGTATATACGCAAGCATATCCCATACTCAAACGACTAAATATTCCTTTTACAATGTTTGTTACGAAGGGGTTGGTTGGAACGAAGAATTTTATTACGATGGAGCATCTTCTGAAACTAGCAAGCGAACCATTATGTACTATCGGGTGTCACGGATTGGAACATAAAATGTTTCGCTATTTTACCTCAGAGGAAACGGAGCGCCAATGTGAGGAAGAGCGAGAATGGTTGGAGGAAAACCTAAACATAAAGGTGCGATCGTTTGCGTATCCGTATGGCCGTATCGTAGAGGTATCCAATGCTAATCGCAATCAGCTACCGCAATTAGGATTTGATATGGCGTTTTCTGCGATCGAAGGAACAATCCGTTCTGTTTGGTGGACCGGGAAACATTACTTGCCGCGAATAAATCTATCGGAGACGTTCGTGGAACGGTTTACGAAAGGTGAGTACTTGAGATATAAAGATTGTGAGGGAAGATGATCGAGAGAACTAAAATATCCGTAGGGGTCATTACCTATAATCAAGAGTCTACGATCCGGCAAACTTTAGATAGCATCCTTGCTCAGAAGGGTGACTTTGATTTGGAGTTGGTGATAGGTGAGGATTGTAGTCCAGATAACACGTTCACTATATGCCTGAAATATGCAGAGAAGTATCCTAATGTTGTTAGATTATTACCTAATACGTATAATCTTGGAATTATGGCTAACTTTGCTCGGGTGATGAAAGCCTGTACAGGAGATTATGTGGGAATATGCGCAGGGGATGATTATTGGTGCGATGAATATAAGTTGCAGAAGCAGTTGGATTACTTCCATGCGCATTCTGATGTGGGAGTGGTATCTACATCTGGCTATAGACACTTTGTATTGCGTGATGAGATGGTGCCGGGTATTGCGCCTCTGCATCCTATCAAGGATGGAAATGTCAAACAATACTATTTCTCACATGACTACAAGGGTGGGGTATATGCAATGCCGTTATCGCTACTTATCAAGCGAGAAGTATTGCAACACGTGGACTTTGAAGAGTTCGTGCGTCGCGACTTCCCCGTAGAAGATTTTCCTATGCAAGCTATCCTTTCGCAATACTGCAAATGGGGACATATTCCGGATATGACGGTCGTTTATAGGGTGTACAAAGAGTCTGCAACATTTATATCGTATGAGCACCCTAAATACCTATCCTATCATAAAGGCCTCGCAAATATCCGTCGTTACCTCAACGAACACTTCCCAGACGATGTTTGTTTTACGGAGGAACAATTGCAGGAGTACGAGTTTTATAAGGAGTTTTTGCTATATCTGCATAATCTAGACTATAAGAAAGCAAAACAACTGATAGTCAATGCTGCTATTGATGATAGTCCCAAAGTAAAGCAAGCAAAGCGCTTTACAAAAACATGGCTGCATTTCATTGTAGCGCACATTATTAAAGGGCGTAACTATAGAAAGGATTTAAAGAAACGAACATGATAAATAGTAAAGTAACAGATTGCCAAATTATTGACATCCGCCGCTATTCCGATACGCGTGGATACTTATCTGTAGTGGAAAACGGATTGGATATTCCTTTCGAGATAAAGAGGATCTACTACCTCTATATGGTTCCGGAGGTGGCTCGTGGCGCACATGCGCATAAAGCACTGCAGCAGTTACTGATAGCTACAAGTGGTTCAGTAGATGTCATTATGGATGATGGAACGAGAAAAATGACATTCCATCTGGATAAGCCATGGAAAGGACTCTATGTCCCAGCCGGGTTATGGAGGGATCTGGAGAACTTCTCCGGCGGCGCCGTCCTCATGTGCCTTGCTTCCGAGAAATACGATGCCGTTGATTACATCCGCGATTATGAGGAGTTTTTGAAGTATAAAGGAATTAAATAACAAATTATGAGTGCATCTATCATCCCGTTGAAAATATCGCAATTAGCTAGATTGGTCTCGCAGCGTAAGCATATTTCTGTGAATGCCGCGTTGAGTTATATCTATGACTCGCCTTTCTATGAAAAATTATATAATGAAGATGCGAAATGGTGGTATTTGGATACGGAATCATTGTATAAGCAATTAGAGCAAAGCAGGTCCGAGAGAACAAAAATGTTACCTAATAATATTGTCGTGTTCCTTACTTTTTGTGTGGAACGCTATGCTCACAAAAATAAGATAACATCCTTGCAGGCTTATGCGCTATTTCGTCGTTATGGTGTGGATAAATATCTTATAAATGGTTTCGATATGTTGCATACCCAAGGTGAGGATGCAATAATACACGATATAGAATTATACATTGATAATCATAAAACTATTAAGCAATGAAACTTTATCACGGTTCAACGGTAGCGGTAAAGAATCCTTCATTACGTCCGGGACGCGTTAATACAGATTTTGGTAAAGGATTCTATACCACGGTAGATTTTGATCAGGCGGCGCGTTGGGCTCGTATCAGGCGGGAACGCGCAGGCGGTGGCAATGCTATAGTTTCCGTTTATGAGATTGATGATGATTTGTTGCAACGTCAGGATATACATCTCCTGAACTACCAAGGTGCAACAGTTGGATGGCTTGATTTCGTAGTTGCCAATCGACGTTATGCTCCATTGCATGACTATGACATTGTACTTGGACCGGTTGCGAATGATAATCTCTATGCTACAATCAGTCTGTATGAGAATGGAGAATTGAGCGCAGAAGCTGCGATAGTTCAGTTAAAAACGCATGTGCTTTTTAATCAGGTATCTTTCCATACTCCGTTGTCAATACGCAATCTTCGTTTTGTAGAATTTATAGAGGTGTAAAACATTAACCGAAACCGACAGACGAACGGGAGACGACCGGCACACAACCGAGAGAAGAACTAAAATCGTCGGCAATTTGCCGATAAATTAGAAAACAAAATATTGATTTATACAAAAGTAGATTTATCCTCCCGTATCTGTCCCGTATGTCTCTCGTAGATGAGTAGTAAAAATAAAAATTTGTACACCATACACTGTACACTATACACTAAATTTTATACACCGTACACTTTACACCAAGAGTTGAGCATGATTAGCAACTTTATTTCCTCGTAAGGCGTAAAAATCAATGCAAAATTGAAAAAAATATAATTTTTAGGTCCATATACTTGTGTATATGGATTTTTTTTTGTAATTTTGCGTGCAAAATCGATTTATATATGGCAACAAGAAATGAATTTTTATTATTAGAGCAGAAATGTCTCAAGCAATATGAGATGGCTGAGCCATATCTACTTATCCAAAAACCTAATGTTACTTTTCCTGACGGGAAGAAAGCAAGATTTGGATTCTATTTCCAAATATTAAAAATGTATACAGAATTGTCGGAATATTCTGATATTATTGGAATAATCACAGACACAGACTTTAATGCGCAATTTTTTGATCAGCGTGATGTGGATGAAGGAATAGATGCCATATACATTGATGAAGAGAATAAGAATATAAGTCTGTTCAACTTTAAGTATCGCGAGTCTTTTAGCCCAAATTCAACTCCTTCATTAGATGGAGCATTGGCTTCTTCTAAATTTCTAACAGCATTATCTACTCAGAATAATAATTTGAGAGGAAAAATGCAAAATTGGGCGCAAAAGGTGATTGATAAATTATGCGGTAACGAGATGTGGGATATTACTTTCTATATTGTAAGCAATGATAGTCAATCACTCCATTTAGAGACACCAGAGATAGAGAATTTGAAAGTTCATTATGGTCTTCAGATTGTAAGTGTTGGGCTTGGGGAAATAGCAGAAGAATTGTCGCCACGTCCTCGCAACATAGACGCAGTACTTTTATTGGATAGAGAAGTGGTTATGAAATTTCAAGAAGATGATTTGAGCTCAAACACTTCATATATCGTAAATTTGTCATTGCCAGAACTTATCCGGATTACTTGTGATGATCCAAAAGTTCGTGATAAATATAATTGGGAAGATGAGGGTGATTTGAAAAATGCTAAGATGGATCATCATGTTTTATATGATAATGTCCGAGGGTTTGTCGGGAAGACTCGTTTTAATAGCAATATAGAGCGTACCTTAGATACCGATCCAAAGAAATTTTTCTATTATAACAATGGTATCACTATTGTAGCGGATGATATATTAGTGGAAGAGGCTAACTTAAAGAAAAAATTCAAGTTAACTATTCGCAATATTCAGGTTATCAATGGTGGTCAGTCACTTCGTACTATCCATAATTTCCATACGAAAAATAATGGTGTATTCACTGAGGCTTTTTCTATGGCTCGCATTATGGTAAGACTTTTTAAGGTGACGAATGAGGATCTCAAGAGTCGAATAGCTGAGTTTAATAATAGTCAAAATGCTATATCACAACGAGATCTAAAATCTCTACGTAAAGAACAAGTACAACTTGAGGAGTTTTTAGAGCAGAATGGCATCTTATACGAGCGAAAGCGTGGTGATATTGGACGAGGCGACACTTCTCGTTATGAAACCATAGTGGGTATGGAATTGATGGGACAGATGCTATTAAGTGTGTTTGGTTTTCCAGAGCAAATCTCTAATAAAAAACGTGAAATCTTCAATTCTCATTACAATCAATTATTTGCTGATAATAGCAGTCTGCTGACTCCAAATACAGTAGATATTATTAGACGATATAGGAACATTGAAAGGGCATATATACAGTCGGAATATAAATCTACGACTCAGAAACTGATGTATATTCTGTATTTGTGTAATAGATTTGATATTAAGGATTATTTGATGGTGATTCGTAGATTTGAGGCATATATTATTGAGTATTCCCAACAAAAAACGGATGAAAAGAAGAAAGCGGAAGCTCGATATTTGATTGAGCCGATGTTTAGGGAAAAATTAACAGAACATTTTGCTGATTTGTTAACATCAAGAGAATAATAAAATACTTATATTCATACGCACCATTAGGAGCCTCCGGCTCGTCACCATTAATCAATTAACAATATTATCGCACCATTAAGCGGCAACGCCGCGTCACCATTTAGCAATAAGCAATAAATTGATGACTATACTTCCTTCCAATTTTGAATTAGATATGGTCTGCACGTGTGATTAGTGCGTGTGGAATAGGTGAAACTAAAAGGGAAATATTAAAAGAAAACACAATAAATAGTAACAATGATACATCCATTATCCGATTGTCAGGCTTTAGTGCCTGAGTCGACCAATATATGGCAATTTTGCGTAGTGCTGCCAAAAGCCAAAATTGGGGAGAACTGTAACATCTGTTCCCACTGCTTCATTGAGAACGATGTGCGTATTTGTAATAATGTGACTATCAAGTGCGGTGTACAAATTTGGGATGGCATCACGATTGAAGATAATGTGCAGATAGGTGCCAATGTCTCTTTTACAAACGACAAGTACCCCCGTGCGAAGAACCCAGATTGGAAGTTAGAGAAAACAACTATCAAAAGAGGGGCGAGTATTGGCGCCGGTAGCACAATAGGCTGCGGAATTACGATTGGTGAGAACGCGATGATAGGTATGGGAAGTGTTGTGACAAAGGACGTGCCGGCAGGAGAATTGTGGGTTGGAAATCCTGCCCGTTTTTTGAAAAAAGTACTGGATTATTGATTACACTTGAAGCATGCCACGGTTTTCTATCATAATCCCTCTCTACAATAAAGCTCCCTACGTTCGTAAGGCGCTTGAATCCGTTCTGTCGCAGGCAAACAACGATTGGGAATGCATCGTCATCAACGATGGTAGTTCAGACAACTCATTAGAGGTTGTCAAGAACTTCGTTGATGAAATTAAGATTTATGATTTTAGTTTTCAAATTTTAAATCAACCTAATTCTGGCGTAGCAACTGCACGCAACAATGGCGTAGCTCTAAGCCACGGCAAATTTGTTTGCTTCTTGGATGCGGATGATTGGTGGGAACCGAACTTCCTGGAGGAAATGGACAAACTGATAAAAGAGTACCCCGATGCTGGTATTTATACCTCTAACTACATTTACTATAAACCTGGTAAGACGCATGTGGCGTTGGATTTGCCGCGAGGATATATGAATTACCCCGAAGCGTATCTGCAAAGTACCGCCATGCCGGTATGGACAGGAGCAGCATGTATGTCGCACAAGGTCTTTGATGAGATGGGAGGTTTTCCCTTTGGTATCAAACTCGGTGAGGACTTCCTCCTTTGGGCAAAAACGGCACTCCATTACCCAGTAGCCTTCTCGGAGAAACCATTGGCGTATTATAACAACGATGTGCCTGCGACCATGCGTGCTACCCGCAATTTACATGATCCTCAATTCCATATGTTGTTTAATCTTGATCCATTGATTGAGGAATTACACCGTACACCATACACCGTACACCGAGATGCATGGATGCAGCTCTTGGACAAGCTCCGTGTCGGCAGCTTAATGGACTATTGGCTCTCTGATGAGTATCATGATGCTGCAGCTGCGGAATTGGTGAAGGTAGATTGGTCAAAACAACCGAAAAGTGCAAAAACGCAATATGAGAAGCCAATCTGGTTTCTTAAGGCAAAGAGACGTTTTATGCAAATCGGGAGTTATTGGAAACAAAAGATATTGAAACTGATAAATTGAAAAAGATATGCAAGTACCTTTTTTGTCCCTTAAGGACGTAACAAGTATGCACGGAGATGAAATCCGTGAAGCAGCACGAAGAGTGATTGATAGCGGATGGTATCTGCAGGGTAGGGAAAATGAACTCTTCGAGCAACACTATGCCGACTATATCGGCACTAAATACTGCATCGGTTGTGCCAACGGACTGGATGCACTGATTTGGATTTGGCGTGCGTATATTGAGTTGGGAGTAATGCAGCCTGGTGACGAAGTGATCCTGCCGGCTAACACCTACATCGCTACCCACCTCGGCATCACCGAGAATGGACTCGTGCCGGTGTGCGTGGAGCCTAATCCTCGGACGCTGGAGATAGATGACGCGCTCATCGAGCAGCATATAACCTATCGCACCAAAGCAATCTGTATTGTGCATCTTTATGGACGCTGTGCGATGACTAAGAAAATCGCTGAGATTTGCAAGAAGCATAATCTCAAGCTGGTTGAAGACAATGCGCAAGCACACGGATGTAGATGGAATGGCAAACGCACCGGTTCTTTAGGAGACGCTGCCGGACATAGTTTTTATCCGGGTAAGAACTTAGGAGCATTAGGTGATGCAGGTGCAGTTACAACCAATGATCCGGAACTGGCTGCTGCCATCCGCGCATTAGCGAACTATGGAAGTCAGAAGAAGTATGTCTTCAAATATTCTGGTCGCAACAGTCGTCTGGATGAGATTCAAGCAGCGATATTGGATGTGAAGTTGAAGTATCTGGATGTGGATATTAAGAAACGGCAAGAGGTTGCGGCATATTATTACGAGCATATTAATAATCCGTTGACTGAACTACCTGAGCGGTTAGATGATGCCAATAATGTCTATCATCTCTTCCCGGTTCTTGTGAAAGATTGCAAACGTGACGCATTGCATGATTATCTTACCGAGCAAGGAATAGGAACGGTTATTCATTATCCCATTGCGCCGCATAAGCAAGAATGCTATGCAAAGGAGGCATGGAATATTCCGCAACTCTCGCTTCCAATTACGGAAATGATTGCGGATTGCGAACTCTCGCTTCCCATCAGCCCGTGTATGACAAAAGACCAAGTGGAATATGTGGTGAAAAGTGTTAATGAGTTTTAATGCGAGAATATTAAACTTAATTTTTTAGAAAAGTATAGATGAAGACTGTTCTTTTAGTTTTTGGTACTCGCCCGGAGGCAATAAAGATGGCTCCGCTGGTGAAGAAGTTACAGAGTGAACCGGGGAAGTTTAAGACAGTTGTTTGTGTGACAGCACAACATCGGCAGATGCTTGATCAGGTGCTGCACATATTCGACATCACACCGGACTTTGATCTGGACATCATGCAGCCCAATCAGGATCTATATGATGTTACTTCGCGTGTGCTACTTGGTATGCGTGATGTGCTCAAAGAGGTACAGCCGGATGTGGTGCTTGTACATGGAGATACCACCACTTCTACCGCTGCGGCACTTGCTGCTTTCTACCAACAGATACCTGTAGGGCATGTAGAGGCTGGACTCCGTACTCATAATATCTATAGCCCATGGCCGGAGGAAATGAACCGGCAGATTACTGGCCGTATCACAACGCACCATTTTGCACCAACGCCTTTGGCAAAACAAAATCTGCTGAATGAGAGCGTGAACCCGGAGCGGATTATCGTGACCGGAAATACAGTGATTGATGCGCTGTATATGGTGGTGGATAAGATAAAGAATGATGAGGCGTTGCAGGAGGGATTATGCGAATCATTATTGCAGGCCGGATATGATACTGCTCGTTTGGATAGTTCCCGTCGTTTGGTACTGATAACCGGACATAGACGGGAGAATTTTGGCGATGGGTTCATCAGTATGTGTACTGCTATCCGCGACTTGGCAGCTAAGTATCCTGATGTCGATTTCGTGTATCCGATGCATCTAAATCCCAATGTCCGGAAGCCGATTCATGAAGTATTTGGAGAAATTGTGGACCATAAGCCTTGCGCTCTCGACTCTCGACTCTCGACTCTTGATAATCTCTATTTCATCGAACCATTGGAATATCTCAGTTTTGTCTATCTGATGGAGAAGAGTACGATCGTTCTTACTGACTCCGGCGGAATACAAGAGGAAGCTCCGGGATTGGGTAAGCCGGTGCTCGTAATGCGTGATACTACTGAGCGTCCGGAAGCATTAGAGTCCGGAACGGTACATCTGGTAGGTACCAACTATGATAAGATTATGAGCGAGGTGAGTGTGTTGCTGGATGATGCAGCGGCATATCAAAAGATGAGCCAAGCTGTCAATCCTTATGGAGACGGAAAGGCTTGTAAGCAAATTTCAGAGTATTTAGCAAGAATATGATACCGAAAATTATTCACTATTGCTGGTTTGGGGGCAAAGAGATGCCGGAATTGGCAGTCAAATGTATCGAGAGTTGGAAAAAGTA
>AUXO013952502.1_pt1 | contig 14727 bp, 16 predicted proteins | sample 768731 | NCBI WGS metagenome assembly AUXO01 (sample SAMN02715735, study PRJNA202380) | gut metagenome | biome: sheep rumen | host: Ovis aries | place: New Zealand: Palmerston North | reverse complement strand
ATTATATTACAAATCTTTCATTTGTAACTTTATTTATATATTCTTTATCATCAATATGCATTAATATAATTTTAGTTCCATCATTTTGTATTTGTGTTAAATTTTCTAAAACATCATCTATTTTTAAATGTGCTCCACCATTTTTTGAAACATCAACATAGAACTCACTTGCATCATTTAAATATGGTAAAAATGGTTTTAAAATTTTTGTATCTCCTGTATAAACTATTTTTTTATTTGCAATGTTTAAAGTAAAACCATAAGCATCAATATATTCAACATGTTCTGTTTTTATAAATTTTATATTTTTTGTATCTGAATATAGTGTGAATGAATCAAGTGGTGTTCCTGTAATCTTCAAGTATTCTTTGATTTTCTCACATTTACTATATACATTTACTTTTTTGTTAAACACAAAATATAGATATAAAATTAATTGAGATAATGAGCCAGCGTGATCATTATGCAAGTGTGTTATTATCACATTAATTTCATCATATTTGTTAAAATCAAATTTGTTTTTTATTTCATTAAATACAGAAAAACCACAATCTATTAATATTAATTTTTTGTTAATTTCTATATATGCTGAATTATTTTTTTCTCCAAAACCTGAGTCTTTACCAATAAATTGTAATAACATATGTCCTTCTCCTTCTATAATTTATCATTTAGTTTTCTATCTCTCTTCATCATTAATAGTATAATTTTTGATAAGTTTATCATATTCTTTAGATATATCCTCTCTTGTGCCATGATATAAATCTTCTAAATCATAGCTAACAGAAAGATCTGTTGGAATATTAGTTTCTTTATTATAGATTTGAAATTCAATTGGATATTTGTTTTTTCGAAGTTCTGGATTTTCATCCCTAAGTTGTTTAAAAAGTAGATGCATATTTTCATATAAATCTGCATATTTTGCTACAACTTCTTCTTTTTTTACTCCTCTTCCTATTTCCATTTCTCTACTTTTTATATTTTTTAAAGATAAATCTAATGTTGGATTTAGAATAATAATTCTAGGCTCAACTCCATTTTGTACTGCCAAATTAACCTTTTTTCCAAATTCCGGAGCTGTAATTGATCCCTCATATACAATAGCAGAATCAGGAATAGCATTTAAAGCAAACAAGGATTGTGCAAAATAAGATTTACCAGCACCATATGGTCCGGCAAATGTAAATACACTTATCTACATCTTTTGACTTTATTTGTCTTCTATAATATTCATTAGCCAAACAAGCAGCACTATTTCCAACAGATAAATAAAATTTAGCTCTGTTTTCTTTACTTTCTCTGTAATTTGGATATAACATTTGCATAAGGTCTGAATTAATATAATGTCCATTATGTGATTGTGGAAATTTTTTGTATTCTTCTAATAATTTATCTGTTTGTGTACATGTTAAATTAATGGTTTCATTTTCGACTTTTTCCAAAATTGGATCATCAAAATTTCTTCTTCTTATTACTTTAAAATCAATATTCCCCATTTAAATTTAGCCCCCTTTGAAATTAATAACTTGACATTTTTTTTATTTTCTCTTCTAATTTAGGATTTTTTGATGCTTCTATAGATATCATTTTTCCTAATTTAACTAAGTTATCTAAATATTTCTCTTCTTTTTGTTTATTTTCGTTTTCACTTTTATTTTCGCTCATAAAATACCTCCAAAAATTATTTTAAACTTGATATTATAGTGTCATATTGTTCAGCAACTTCTTCATAAGAGCCATGATTTAAATCTTCAATATTATGGCTTGTTTCTAAATTACTTGGTATATTTGATGTTTTGTTATATATTGTATATGATAAATTACTATATTTTTCTGTAAGTCTTTTTAGAGCGCCATATATATTTGCATAAACATAAACACAATCTTCTTTTCTTACATCTCTTCCAATCCTTTTAACTCTATCTTTAATATTTTGCATAGAAAGTTCAAGTGTAGGATTTAGAACTATTATACATGGAATTTTGCCACTTTTAATTGCAAAATCAATTTTTTCATCAATCGTTTTTGTAGTTATTGAGCCCTCATACATAATACAATTTTTTAATTCTTCTTTTTTCTCTTCGTATAATGATTGTATTAAAAATGACTTTCCAGAACCATAAGGTCCTGCAACAAATATACAATAATCAGCATCACTTTCTTTAATTTTGGTTCTATAAGCTAAATTTGCAAGACAAGCTGCACTATTTGCTACAGCCAAATTATATTTTTTTCTGTATTCTATATTATTAGCATATTCATCAAATACTAATTTCATTAAATCTGAACTTATGTAATTTCCATTTCTAGATTGTTCTAAATTATTGTATTTATTTATACACTCTTCAGTATTTGAACATGTATATTTTCTTGTTCTTTCTTCTACTTCAAGCATTTTGGAATCTTCAAAATTTCTTTTCCATATATTTTCTATTTTTATATTTTCCACAATTGACCTCCTTTTCAAAAATATCAACTTCTTTAATCTTTATATCTTCTTAAAAACATATCCATTTTGTCTAAAAATTCAGCATTATTTTTTGTCTTAACCATCTCGTCAATTATATGTTCTGTGACATCTGAGGCAGGAAGATTATTCATAGCTTTGCGTATTGCAAAAACAGTTTCAAGCTCTTTTTTAGATAAAAGCAAGTCTTCACGTCTTGTTCCTGATTTGTTAATATCTATAGCTGGGAAAATACGCTTTTCTGAAAGCTTTCTGTCAAGATGAACTTCCATATTACCAGTACCTTTAAATTCTTCGAAGATAACTTCGTCCATTCTACTTCCTGTTTCTACCAATGAAGTTGCAAGAATTGTTAGACTTCCACCAAATTCTATATTACGAGCTGCACCAAAAAATTTCTTTGGTTTATGTAATGATGCAGGGTCAATACCTCCTGATAAAGTTCTTCCTGATGAAGGAACTGTTAAATTATATGCCCTTGTAAGTCTTGTAATACTATCTAATAAGATAACAACATCTCTTCCATGTTCTACAAGTCTTTTTGCTCTTTCAATAACCATTTCTGCGACTTTAACATGATGTTCTGGCATTTCATCAAATGTAGAATAAATTACTTGTCCTTTAATTGAACGCTGCATATCTGTAACTTCTTCTGGACGCTCATCAATTAAAAGCACCATAAGTTCACATTCTGGGTTGTTTTCTGAAATACTGTTTGCAATTTCTTTTAGTAATGTTGTTTTACCAACTTTTGGTGGTGCAACAATTTGACCTCTTTGACCTTTTCCAATTGGAGAAATTAAATCTATAATTCTTGTTGCATAATTTGTTGGTTTAGTTTCAAGTTTTAATCTTTCATTTGGATAAATAGGTGTTAATTCATCAAACCTTTTTCTTTTCATTGCTTTTTCTGGATGCTCACCATTTACTTCTCCAACAAATATTAATGATGGGAATTTTTCTCCTTCTTTGCATCTTGAAATTCCTTTTACTAAATCTCCTGTTTCAAGTCTAAATCTTCTAATTTGAACAGGTGAAATATATACATCTTTTGGAGTTGACAAGAAGTTCTCTCCTCTTAAAAATCCATAACCATCTGGCAAAACTTCTAAGATTCCTTCAATTATTTCATCTTCTTCGTTATTAACCTGATAAGTTACTTCTGGTTCTTCTACATCTGATGAATCTCCTACTTCTTCATCTGCTGCATCATATTTATTGTTTTCAGCTTCTTGAGCCTTTTCTTCTTCTTCTTGATTAATTTGTTCTTCTTTTTCAACTTCTTGTACATCTTTTAAAATATCAATTAATTCTTCTTTTTTTAATCTTGAAATATTTCTTATGTTATTTTCTTTAGCTAATTTTTTTAATTCTATTAATGTCATACTTTCTAAATTTGACATAAAAGCTCCTCCTTTAATACAAATTGTAATATAACATGTATTAAATTCGGATTTAATACATTGCTATATTTTGTTTTTAATAATTATTATTTTTTATGTGGATTTTTTATAGAAAATAAATAATTGATTGTTTAACAGTATTTATTATAACATATAAAAATCAATTTGTGAAGTTTTTTTTGGAAATTTTTGGTATTTTTACTAGATAATGTTTTCATTTAATTTATTACTTTAGATTTATAGAAATTATATTTTATTAAAATAAACTATAAATGCTCCAGCAATACAAATAATAAACCCCAAAATTTTAAATCCTGAAGAAGCTTCATTTTGATCTCCAAACCCAAACCACCTATTTGTTAAAATTCTAGCATCATAAACCATAATTACACCTAACATTAATAAAATCAATCCTATAACTCTTAATATAATTTGTAACATAAAATATACACTCCCTTTGTTTTTATATCTCAATTCTGCTAGTAAACTTATCATTTATTAAATCTTTTAATCTTAAGTTATTTTCTTGACTTAAATGTGGATCTATCTTCATAATATTTGAAGCAATTTGTTGAACAAGTTTCAAAGTAGGTATATCTTCGAATAAATTTGCAATTTTAAGTTCTGGCACACCATGTTGAGCCGTACCAAAGAAATCACCAGACCCACGAAGTTCTAAATCTTTTTCTGAAATAATAAATCCATCATTTGTTTGACACATAACTTTCATTCTTTCTTTTGAAACCTTATTATGTCCTTCATTTTTTAAAATACAATATGATTTATATTCTCCTCTACCTACTCTTCCTCTTAGCTGATGAAGCTGAGCAAGCCCAAATCTTTCTGCATTTTCTATAATCATTAAACTTGCATTTGGAACATCTACACCAACTTCAATTACTGTTGTAGAAATTAAAATATCTATTTCTCCATTTTTAAATCTTTTCATTATATCATCTTTTTCTTTTGCCTTCATTTTTCCATGTAAATATTCTACTCTGTAATCACTAAATACCTCTGTCTTATACTTTTCCGCCAAAGCTGTAACAGATTTTAGTGACAAATCATCATCAGAATCCTCTACTAATGGGCAAACAATATATGCTTGTCTTCCTTCATCTATAAGTTTTTTTGTAAAAACATTTATTCTATCTTCAAAATCTTTATTAACTGCATAAGTTTCAATTTTCTTTCTATTTGGAGGTAATTCATCAATTATTGAAATATCTAAATCACCATATAATATAAGAGCTAATGTTCTAGGAATTGGTGTAGCAGACATTACAATAACATCAGGGTTATTTCCTTTCGCAACTATTTTTGCACGTTGTTTAACTCCAAACCTATGCTGTTCATCTGTAACTACTAGCCCTAAATTTTTAAATATAACATTATCTTCCAACAAAGCATGTGTTCCAATTAATATATCAATTTCTCCATTTGCAAGTCTTTCAATGATTTTTTCTTTGTTCTTTTTTGTAACACTTGATACAAGTAATTCACATTTAATATCAAATTGACCCAAAATTTTTTCAAAATTTTTTAAATGCTGATCTGCAAGAATCGCTGTTGGAGCCATAATTGCTACTTGATATCCGCTTTTTACTGCCTTATATGCAGAAATCATGCTTATAACAGTTTTTCCAGAGCCAACATCTCCCTGTAACAACCTATTCATTGGAATACTTTTTTCCATATCTTCATTTATTTCTTTCAAAACTCTTAATTGTGCATTTGTAAGAGTAAATGGTAATGTTTTTATAACATCATTCATGTTAATTTTTGAGTTAAATTTTATTCCTTCTTGCGTTTCGTCTTGACCCTCTTTTAGCCTAAAAAGTGCAAGTTGTAATGCAAGTAATTCTTCAAAAACTAGCCTTTTTTTTGCTTGTATAAAATCATTATTAGTTTTTGGAAAATGTATGTTTTTGTATGCATCATTAATATTTACCAAATTATATTTTTTCAAAATATAATCTGGAATATCTTCTTCCAAATTTCCATAGACTTCATCAATTCCCGCTTCTATTATTTTTCTTAACATATTTTGTGAAAGCCTTGCAGTTAGTGGATAAATAGGAACTATTCTTCCTGTATTTTTATCAATACCTTTTTCTTCATATACAGGTGAAGACATTTCAAAACTTCCACCCTTAGTTGTAATTTTTCCATAAAAAGTATATGTTTCTCCAATTTTAAATTTATCTTTTAAATATCTTTGGTTAAACCATGTAATTACACAACTAGAACTATTATCACTAACTATCAATCTATATATTGTAACTCTTCTAGTCCTTATTTCTGCAATTTTTGACATAGCCTTTGCTTTGATTAAAACAGTTTCACCATCCTCACAATCAGCTATATTTTTTGCAACACTTCTGTCTTCATGATTTCTTGGAAAATATGTTATTAAATCTTTAAGTGTAAAAATATTTAGTTTATTCAAAAGTTTTACTCTATTTGGTCCAACGTTTTTTACATATTGAACTTCTTTATTTAAATCTATCATTCTACTCTCTCTTTCAAATGTAAATTTTTCCTAATTTTAAATTCACTCCATTACTGTAATTTTTTCCAACTTAAAATTCACTCCATCACTACTAATTAATTTTAGTTCTATTTCATTGTAAAACCCATTAATAGCATTTTTTATTGATTTACCATGTAGATGTCCATAATAACATCTTTTTATATTGTATTCCTTCAAAATTTGCATAAAAACTGTAGATTCGTTTTTTGAAATATTTGATTGGATAATTGGTGGATAATGTAAAAAAGCAATTTTTTCTAAATCATTCCCATATTTTTGAATTCCATCTTCTATTGAAAGCTTAAGTCTTGTAGCCTCTCTGTTTATCATTTTAAGATTATTATCTTCTTCATTTTCACTTAAGTTCCACCCTCTTGTACCACAAATTATTTTCTTTTCTATCTCAAATGAATTGTTATGTAGAAAATCAACATTTTCTATATCATTTTCTTCTAAAAACTTTTTCATATTTGTAACAGTTGTCCACCAGTAATCATGATTTCCTTTTAGCAAAATCTTTTTTCCTGGCAATTGGTTTATAAATTGAAAGTCTAATAAAGTATCTTGTAACTTCATAGCCCAAGAAAAATCTCCTATTAAAATAACAGTATCATTCTCTTTTACTTTTGAAAGCCAATCCATCTTTATTTTTTCTTCATGTTTCTCCCAATTTTCTCCAAATATATTCATTGGCTTAGGGTCTTTAAAAGATAGATGCAAATCTCCTATTGCATATATTGACATTATCTCACCTCTTTTATCTTTTTCTAGATTTTTAGATTAGGTACTGCATTTAAATCTAAATTATTAATATTTCCATTTATAAAATTGTAATATCCCGCAGATGCTATCATTGCACCATTGTCTGTGCATAATTTTAAATCTGGCATATAAACTTTTAAATTATTAAATTCATTTTCTAAATTTAAAAATGCATTTCTTATATAACTATTTGCAGAAACTCCTCCAGCAATTGCAATTTGTGTAGTATTTGTTTCCTTTATTGCCTGTTTTGTATTTTCTATCAATACTTCTGTTACCGCTTTTTCAAAACTTGCACATAAATCAGCTTTTTTAATATTTGGATTGTTATGATTAGTATTTATTACTGCTGTTTTTATTCCACTAAAACTAAAATCTAAACTATTTTCAAAATGAGTTTTTGGAAGTTTTATATTGGCTGTACCCTCTTTTGCCAATTTATCAACTTTAGGTCCACCAGGATATCCAAGTCCGACAACTCTTGCTATTTTATCAAAAGCTTCTCCAATTGCATCATCTCTTGTTTTTCCCAATAAGTCAAAAAATGTATAATCTTGTACATTTATAATCTGAGTATTTCCTCCTGAAATTAAAACACATAAGAATGGTGGTTTTAAATCTTTATGTGTTATATAATTAGCTGCAATGTGACCTTGAATATGATTTACCCCTACTAATGGCTTATTTAGTGCATAACTTAATGCCTTTCCATAAGATAATCCAACAAGTAAAGCACCAACCAATCCTGGACCATATGTTGGCGCAATTACATCTATATCTTTAAACTCTACATTTGCATCTTCTAAAGCTTTTTTAGTAACTCGTGTAATTGCCTCTATATGATTTCTTGATGCTATTTCTGGCACAACTCCACCATATTTTTCATGTATAGGTATTTGTGTGTCAATTACATTTGATAATATTTCTCTTCCATTTTTCACTACAGAAACTGATGTTTCATCACAACTAGATTCTATTCCTAATACTAATATATCTTTCATTGTTTATTACATAAATAGTTTTATATCTATGTTTCTCCCTTCTGATTATATTTCAATTTCTTTGTCTAATTTTTCTCTAGCAATTATCCTAATAGGTGTTCCTTCTAGTCCAAATTCTTTTCTTATTTGATTTACCAAATATCTCTCATACGAAAAATGAAATAAATCTTTTTTATTTACAAATATTATAAATGTAGGAGGTTTTGTAGCAACTTGTGTGCCATAATATATGCGAAGTCTTTTTCCCTTATCTGATGGTGGTTGAACTAGAGCTATCGCCTCATTTATTACTTGATTTAGTGTAGAAGTTGGAATTCTTTTTGAATTTTGTTCTGCCACATTATTTATCAAATCAAAAAGCTTATCAATTCTCTGTCCAGTTTTTGCAGATATAAAAATTATTGGTGCATAAGATAAATATGAAAGTTTATTATATATATTTTTTCTATACTTTTCCATAGTTCCAGTTTCTTTTTCATATTCATCCCATTTATTTACAACTATAATAACTCCTTTACCAGCTTCGTGTGCCTCTCCTGCAATTTTTGCATCTTGGTCTGTTACACCTTCTAAACTGTCAATCATCATTAAAACTACATCAGCTCTTTCTATTGCAAGTAGACTCCTCATAACACTAAATTTTTCTATAGATTCTTTTACTTTGCTTTTTCTTCTAATTCCTGCTGTATCAATGAAAATATATTTTCCTTTTTCATTTTCATACTCAGAATCAACTGCATCTCTAGTAGTTCCAGCAATATCACTAACTATATTTCTTTCTTCTCCTAATATTTTATTTATAAGAGAAGATTTTCCTACATTTGGTTTGCCAATAACTGCAACTTTTATTCTTTCTTCATCTTCCAATCTTTCTTGAGCTGGTAAATGCTCATAAATACTATCTAACGCATCACCTATTCCTTGTGCATTTGTAGCTGAAATTGCTATTGGATCTCCTAAACCTAAATTATAAAATTCATAAACTTCATTTTGATATTTTTGAAAATTGTCTACTTTATTACAAACCAAAATAATTGGCTTTTTTGATTTTTTAAGCATTAGTGCAATATCCTCATCAGCTGCTGTAACACCTTGTTTTACATCTGTTAAAAATATTATAACATCAGCTATTTCAATTGCAATTTCTGCTTGTCTTCTCATTTGAGATAAAATTACATCATTAGATTCAGGCTCAATACCGACCTGTATCAATCATTGTAAATGTTTTACCTCTCCAGTTTGTTTCTGCATACACTCTATCTCTTGTAACACCTGGAGTATCTTCTACAATTGAAATTCTTTTTCCAACTATATAATTGAAAAATGTTGATTTTCCTACATTTGGTTTTCCTATTATTGCTACTATTGGTTTTGACATTTATATATCTCCTCTTTTTTTATTTTGAAGAAACTAATCTTTGTGTTTCTTTAGCTATCATTAATTCCTCATTCGTAGGAATTACCCAAACTTCAACTTTAGAATCTGGTTTTGAAACTTTCTTTTCTTCTCCACGCATATTATTAGCTTCTACATCTATGTTTACTCCCATAAATTTAAGTTGTTCACAAATTCCTCTACGAATATTTATTTGATTTTCTCCAACTCCACCAGTAAATACTATTGCATCAATTCCATTCATTGCTACTGCATATTTTGCAATATAACTTGCTATTGAATATTTAAATATTTCCATAGCAAGATATGCTCTTTCATTGTCATTATATGATTCAGCTTCAATAACTCTGAAATCTGGTGCTAATCCTGAAACTCCCATAACTCCAGATTCTTTGTTTAAAATATTTTCCATTTCGTCTGGTGTTAAGTTTTCTTTTTTCATAATATATGTAACAACAGAAGGATCTAAATCTCCACTTCTTGTAACCATTGGAATTCCACCTAAAGGTGTTAATCCCATTGATGTATCAATTGATTTTCCACCATCTACTGCACATATACTTGATCCCTGACCTAAATGGCATGTAACAATTTTTAAATCTTTTGGATCTTTTTTCTCTATTTCTGCTAATCTTCTAGAAACATACATATGTGATGTTCCATGTGCTCCATATTTTCTAATTCCATATTTTTCATAGTACTTATATGGTATCGGATAAATATATTTATCTTTACTAATTGTTTGATGAAAAGCCGTATCAAATACACATACCATTGGTACACCTGGCATAGATTTCTTTGCTGCCTCAATTCCCATAATTGCAGCAATATTATGTAATGGTGCTAATTCAGCACATTTTCTAATTTCTTCAACTACAGAATCATCTACTACAACAGAATCCTTCATTTTTTCTCCACCATGTACAATTCTATGTCCAACTGCATTTATTTCTTTTAAACTATCTATTACTTTATATTCAGGATTTGTAAATTGCTCTAAAGTAAATTCTATTGCTTCATTATGATCTAAAGCTGTATGCTCCATTTTTACCTTTTTTCCACAAGCTTTATGTGTTATAAATGACTCTTTTTCTCCTATTCTTTCATATTTTCCAGATGCAATTACTTCATCATTCTCCATATTTATTAATTGATATTTTAATGATGAACTTCCACAATTTAATACTAAAATTTTCATTATTCAAATTCCTTTCTTTTTTTATTTTACTTGATTTTATTGATTTTGCGCTTGAACTGATGTTATAGCCACAACTCCAACTATATCTTCTGCAGAACATCCTCTTGATAAATCATTTACTGGTTTTGCAATTCCTTGGCAAAGTGGTCCATAAGCTTCAGCTTTTGCTAATCTTTGTGTTAATTTATAGCCAATATTTCCAGCATCTAAGTCTGGAAATATAAGTACATTAGCATTTCCTTTTATTGGGCTACCAGGAGCCTTTGATTTTGATATTTCTGGTATTATTGCTGCATCAACTTGTAATTCTCCATCTACCAATAAATTTGGTGATTTTTCTTTTACAAGCTTGGTTGCTTCTATAACTTTTTCTGTTAATTCGGATTTTGCACTTCCATAAGTAGAATATGAAAGCATCGCAACCTTTGGTTCAGATTGAACTAGATCTTCAAAACTTTTGGCAGACGAAATTGCTATTTCTGATAATTCATCTGCTGTAGGATTTTGATTTAAACCACAATCACCATATACAAAATTTCCATGTTCTCCATATTCACAATTTGGAACACACATAATAAAAAATGCTGAAACCAATTTTGTATTTGGGGCTGTTTTTAATATTTGAAGAGCTGGTCTTAATGTATTTGCTGTAGAATGTGCTGCTCCTGAAACTAAACCATCAGCTTCATTATTTTTAAGCATCATCATTCCAAAATAAATTGGTTCTTCTATTAATTTTTCTGCTTCATCTAAAGTCAACCCTTTTGCTTTTCTTAGTTCATAAAGTTTATTTGCGTAATCTTGCTTTTTGTCTGATGAATTAACATCTATAATTTCTATTTTTGATAAATCAAGATTATATTTAGAACTATCTTTTTCAATTTGTTCTTTATTTCCAAGTAAAATAATATTTGCAAATCCCTCTTTTGCAACTTTACTTGCAGCTTCTAATACTCTTTTATCTTCCGCCTCTGGAAGTATAATTGTTTTTATATCTTTTTTAGCTCTTTGCTTTATTTGTTCAATAAACTTCATTTTTTCCTCCCTTAAAAAGATTTTTACATTCTTATTAAATCACAATTTTAGCAATATTGCAATAAAATTTGATTTTATTATGGGATTTTAAATATATTAAAAAAATTAAATCAATTTTTGCCTAACATATTCATACAAAATAACCCCTGTAGCAACAGAAGCATTTAAACTTTCTGTTTTACCAAGCATTGGTATAATTACTTTTTCATCAGCCATTTTTTGAATATCCTTTGAAACTCCATTTGCTTCATTTCCAATTACAATAACTTTTTTATTATAATTTGTTTGATAAATTGTCTCTTTTGCCTCTAAAGATGTACACATTATTTTATAATTTTTCTCGTGCAAATACTCTAAAATTTCTTTCAAATTATCACATTCTATAATATTTATTCTAAATATTGCACCCATAGTAGAACGTACAACCTTTGGGTTATATGGATCTGCTGTACCTTTTGAAATTAAAATTTGCTTTAGCCCTACACTATCTGCTGTTCTTAAAATAGTTCCTAAATTTCCTGGATCTTGTATATCATCAAGAGCAAGTATAATATCATCTGTTAAAGATATATTATCTTTATTTGCAGTATCTATTGTATTTTTTCCAATGACTGCTAAAACACCTTGTGGATTATCCACATTAGAAATCATTTTAAAAATATTTTCAGGAACATAAACAAAATCAAATTTAGCCATCTCATATTTTAAATGACTTTCAATTATCTCTGAATTACATCCATCACATATAATCAGTTGTTTTATATTCGCCTTTTCTTTAAAAGCTTCTTTAACAAGTTTTATACCTTCTACAGTATATTCTCCATATTCATCTCTATATTTCTTTTCTTTTAATTTTTTTAAATGTTTTATTAAATTATTATCTTTACTTGAAATTCTTTGCATAAATTACCTTCTTTCATTTGGGGACGGTTCTCTTTCAAAAGGGGACGGTTCTTTTTCAAAAAGGGACGGTTCTCTTTCAAAAAAGAACCGTCCCTTTTTGAAAGTAGATCAATTTTCGTCATCTAATTTTAATACTGATAAAAATGCTTCTTGTGGTACATCAACTTTACCTATTTGACGCATTTTTTCTTTTCCTCTTTTTTGCTTTTCTAATAATTTTTTCTTTCTTGTAATATCTCCACCATAGCATTTAGCTAGCACATCTTTTCGTAATGCTGATATTGTTTCTCTTGCAATTATTGTGCCTCCAACTACTGCTTGAAGTGGTATGACAAATAAATGTCTTGGTATAACAGTTTTTAGTTTTTCTACCATTTTTTTGCCTCTATTATATGCCATATCTTTGTGAACAATAAATGATAATGCATCAACATTTTCACCATTTATTCTTATATCTAATCTAACCAATTTTGACTCTCTATATTCTTTAAATTCATAGTCAAATGATGCATAGCCTTTTGTTTTTGATTTTAAATTATCAAAGAAATCGTATATTATTTCATTTAATGGCATTTCATAGATTAGTGAAACTCTAGTTTCGTCAAGATATTTCATATCTACATAAATACCTCTTCTATTTTGACACATTTCCATTATTCCACCAACATATTCTTTTGGTGTTATGATATTTGCTGTAACTATTGGTTCTTCTATATATGCAATCTCTCCTTGATTTGGTAAATCTGATGGATTATAGATATCTAATACTTCTCCATTTGTTTTATGAACTTTATATATAACTGATGGAGCAGTTGTGATTAACCCTAAATCAAATTCTCTATCTAATCTTTCTTCTATTATTTCCAAATGTAATAATCCTAAAAATCCACATCTAAATCCAAATCCTAGTGCAGCAGATGTCTCTTGTTCAAATTCTAATGCTGCATCATTTAATTTTAATTTTTCTAATGCTATTTTAAGATTTTCATATTCACTTCCATCTATTGGGTAAATCCCACAATACACCATAGGTGTCACTTTTTTATATCCAGGAAGCGGTTTTTCTGCAGGATTATTTACTAGTGTAATTGTATCTCCAACCCTTATTTCTGAGAGGCTTTTTATGCTTGCAGCAATATATCCTACTTCTCCTGCTTTTAATTCATTACAAGGTAAATATCTTCCTGGTGCAAAATATCCAACTTCTGTAACAATGAATTTGTCTTTTGAGGACATTAACTCTATTTCATCTCCAACTTTTACTTTCCCATCCATAATTCTAACAAAAGCTACAGCACCTTTATAGTTGTCATAATATGAATCGAATATTAGAGATTTTAACTTTGCAGTTTCATCTCCTTTTGGAGCTGGCAAATCTGTTACTATTTTTTCTAAAACCTGGTCAACATTTAGTCCTGTTTTTGCAGAAACACATGGTGCCTCTTCTGCTGGAATTCCAATTATATCTTCTATTTCTTTTTTTGCATCATCTGGTCTTGCACTTGCTAAATCAATTTTATTTATAACAGGTAAAATCTCTAAGTTATTGTCTATTGCTAAATATGAATTAGCTAAAGTTTGTGCTTCTACTCCTTGTGTTGCATCAACAATTAAAATTGCACCATCACAAGCTGCTAAACTTCTAGACACTTCATAATTAAAGTCAACATGACCTGGTGTATCTATTAAATTAAAAGTATATTCATTTCCATCTTTTGCTTTATATTTCATACGAACAGATTGAGCTTTTATTGTAATTCCTCTTTCACGCTCTATGTCCATATTATCTAATATTTGAGATTCCATCTCTCTTTCTGATAGAACACCTGTCATTTCTATTAATCTATCTGCTAATGTAGACTTTCCATGGTCTATGTGTGCTATTATACTAAAATTTCTAATATATTTTTGATATTCATTCATATTATCTTGTATGATTGATTAATTGTGTTAATCAATCATTCCCTTTCTACTTAAATCTATGTGTGTATTTTATCATAAAAACAAAAAAAGCTCAAGAGTTTGAGCC
>AUXO014142376.1_pt1 | contig 14729 bp, 12 predicted proteins | sample 768731 | NCBI WGS metagenome assembly AUXO01 (sample SAMN02715735, study PRJNA202380) | gut metagenome | biome: sheep rumen | host: Ovis aries | place: New Zealand: Palmerston North | reverse complement strand
CCCTTCATTTCATCAAACTTATCATAGAAGATTCAAATTTACAGAGTTAGTTTCACACTCCCACCTTTTACAGACTTTCTTTCACAGTCTCACTGAAAGACCCCAACAAAAATTGTACAGTCGGTCTTTGTGGAGGAGTAAACTTTGCCCGAGTTCGGAATCATACTCATGCAAGCATTTCCTTTACCTTCTCCAATGCCACAGCAATTACCTGATCCATGTCGTAGTATTTATACTCACCAAGTCGACCACCAAAGATGACTTTCTGTTCTTTATCTGCCAAAGCTTTGTACTGCGCGTACAGAGCGGAATTGCGCTCATCATTCACAGGATAATATGGCTCATCGCCCGGCTTCCATTCGCTGCTGTATTCTCTGCTGATAACTGTCTTTGGCAGATCGTTTCCATTTTCATCTTTGCCAAACTCGAACCACTTATGCTCAATGATTCGTGTCCACGGAGTTTCAGCATCTGTGTAATTTACAGCAGCATTACCTTGGAAGTTTGATTTATTCAGTACTTCGGTCTGGAAACGAACGGAGCGATATTCGAGATTCCCGAGGCTGTAATTGAAATAGGCGTCGATAGGTCCGGTGTAAATGATCTTCTCTGCCTGTGTGTCCAACTCATCTTTGTGATCGAAATAGTCCACACCCAGCCGGACTTCCACTCCATCAAGCATCCGCTCGACCATCTTGGTATATCCGCCGACCGGGATGCCTTGGAAAAGAGCATTGAAGTAGTTGTTGTCGAACGTCAAGCGGACAGGAAGGCGCTTAATGATAAAAGATGGCAACTCGGTGCAAGGTCTTCCCCACTGTTTTTGGGTGTATCCTTTGATTAACTTTTCATAAATATCTGTGCCAACCAGAGAGATGGCCTGCTCCTCTAAATTCTTTGGTTTCGTGATCCCGGCGGCCTTTCGCTGTTTTTCAATCTTTGCCTCAGCCTCCTCCGGTGTTACCACTCCCCACATCTTATTGAAGGTATACATATTGAAGGGAAGGCTGTATAGCTCGCCCTTATAATTCGCCACCGGAGAATTTGTGAAGCGGTTAAAGGTCGCAAATCTCTGCACATAGTCCCACACAACCTTACTATTCGTATGGAAAATATGAGCGCCATAGATATGAACATTAATTCCTTCAATAGGTTTGGTGTACACATTTCCGGCGATGTGATCTCGTTTGTCAATCACAAGAACTGATTTCCCAGCATCTGTCAATTGTCTTGCTACAGTGGCTCCATAGAGGCCGGCGCCTACGACTAAATAATCAAACATTTCTTCCTCCATCTCCTAAACAAGGCCCGAGAGTTTTTTTGTCAGCTTAAACTTGTTCAATACATATCGTGTAATCCAAAAGCCCACCAGCAAGGTCACGAACAAATTGACGGTTACAATAACTACCGGCACATTACAATGCAGAACCTGTACGAGTATCGTTCTGGATAAAACTAATGTATATCCGTTAAGTAGATACAACTGTAGGGAATACTTTCCGAATTCACTAAGCCAATGCCTTATAGCTTTGCCTGTCATTAAAATCACAACAATGGTTGACCACGTAATCCCTACAAAAGCGAGTCCAATTCCATATACTTGTTTGTAATCCAAAACGTAAAGCGGGATGAGAGCTATCCAAAGAGCTATGCAGCAAGCCCAAATTGTTAACGAAATCCGTTTGTGGTTTTCGACTCGTGACTTTATTTCATTGAAGCCAATATGCTGTTTCAAGACATAGCCAATAACAAAATACAATAGGTGATAAACAGTTCTTTTCACCAGAAGTACTTTTGGGAGTCCTGGAACAAACTTCAAAACAACGCATATCGTAATTGCTACTCCTTGTAGTACCGGTCGTTTCTTGATAACTCTGTCAACCAGCGGAAAAATCAAGAATACCGAAAACAAAGAATAGAGAAACCAATATTCTCCCCCATATAGAAGAATACTCTCGATACTCTCACTTATTGACTTGGGACGATTGACCAAAGAAGACAGCAAAGCCCTTGGTACGACATCAAGCGCATTAAATGTAAGGTACGGAATTAAAATGCGGTAGATCTTCTTTTTTATGAATCCCCAATACCCTGCTGTCTCACGCTTGTAACTGAAACAAAATCCACTTACCAAAAAGAACAACGGCATATGTGTTGTTTCAACCCAATCATACATTGCCTTTGTAATCGGAACCTCGTGAAGATTGATGGGGAACCGTATTACAGCATGCCCAAGAAGGACCATAATGATGGCAATCCCCTTTAGCATATCTATTTCTTGATAGTACTTCTTAGGCATTAGTTCCTCCTACAATTTGCATGTCAAACCGATTAATGATAACAGGTTTATCTAAGTCGTTTTAAACTATCGATGATAGCTTATCGTTCCGCTACCTCCTGTAATATAAAACGTATCTCCAACAATCATTTCGCCCATATTACTGACCATAAATGTCGCAAGATTTGCAATTTCGTCAGGTTCAGCATACCGTCCGATTGGAGTGCTCCTATTATCAATACTATCCGTTTCGTTTTTTCCAAGCATTGAAGTTGCGACTTGTCCTGGAGCAATTGCATTGACGATAATTCCGTAAGGAAGAAGCGTATCAGCTAAACCCATTGTAAAGCCCCGAATTGCCCACTTTGACATTTGATATGGAGTCCATGCAGGTCGTAATGCCGAAGATGATGATACATTCAATATATGACCGCGAATCTTGTTCTCAATCATGTATTTTCCAACCGCCTGGCACATAAAATATGTTCCTTTTACATTAATGTCCATTATGGAATCGTACTGTTCCTCACTGATGTTCCAAAAATCCTCGTGAAATAAAACGCCTGCTGAATTGACCAAAATATCAATTCTATTATCCTCAAATAGTCCCGATGCTCGTTTTACTGTATCTGGGATTGTATCAATATCAGAAAGGTTTAGCACGATACCCTTTATTTTATCCAAACACTCTGGCATTCCCTTCACTATTTTTTGCATTATTGTGTCCAGTTTTCTTTCTGAAGTTCCAGCCAAAATTACTTTCGCACCATTTTTCAGGAAATTCTCTGCAATTGCTGATCCTATGCCGCCACTCCCTCCTGTAATAAGTGCAATTTTTCCATTCAATAAGTTTGTAGTATTCACTTGTGTTGGAATAGGAATTTTCTTTTCTTCCTTTGTCCAACCAATTATTGTTTTTATTCCCCTTTTTACACTTTTTCTTATGGACATATTTCAAAACCCCATAGCATTATTTTAGACTTGTCGATCATTTTTTATCAATCGCTTCAACACTTTAATATTTTTTTCTCCTAGTATTCCTTTCACAGCATTTTTTGCATTACTTTGCGGGGAAGTTTCAAGTGTTCTCATAATGCTTATTGCTTCAGCTTCATACTTTTGATCTGTAAAAACCTCAAACAATATTGGCTTGTTTGATATATGCGGGCTAACAAAAGCATTTAGATTATCCTCAAATTCTTTTTTATCTTCTGCCTTCATATACTGAAACCCAAGATCCATAGCAAGATGCTTTATCAAATCATTTGACTTATTACCGAAATGTCCCCCCGCAGCAACATAAATATCCGTGCTATCACCTAAACCAGCTTTAATTGAAAGTGTTTGCTTCAGCTTAAACTCAACCCCTAAGCCATTATTAACTACCATCAAACGAACATTCGGCCCAATATGCCTATTCCCAATAGAATTCATATCATAGAAGAATGCCAAATCACCCACAACTCCAAAGTAGAGCTTACTGGAATTTGCGAATGAGGCTCCAATCAATGAAGATACGCACCCATCTATACCAAATCCTCCCACGTTAGAATATCCATCCACTGTATGTGGAATATCAAAAAAGCTCCAACTTCTTAAAGAATTCAAAATAGCCAAATGCAAAACAGAATTCTGTGGAAGTAACCTAGCAGTCTTTAATGCAATCCAAGGGTTTGTAATAGGAAGTCTATCCAATGCTGATAAAGCCTTCTTCTCTATTTTCTTATATTCTTTTTCCCAACGTTCATAGTTCGTAACAGATTTAACTCCATCACATTTAAGACCGTTATAATACTTAAAAAAGTCCAACTCTCTCATTTCAAAAACCAGTTCTAACTTTTTAAAAGTATCTCTTATCTCGCCATCCTCATTTACACGCCAAACACAAGAGGGGCGAATATCCATATATGCGCCAGATATATTGCCAATATGTATCATAATATCAAACTGTTTTATTTCAGCACTGATATGATATTGATTGGCAACCAAGTTTGCAGTAACTCCATATTTCCCTTTGTAATTACTTGTATGATCACACAATACTACCGCATTATACTTTTCACAAAACTCATCAACCGCAGTTGTTAATTCATCTTCCCACCGAGAATGAGCACCAACATAAATCCCAATCCTTTTTTCATCGAGTTTAGGCATTCTTTCATAATATTCAATTCTGTGTACAGCCCTAAAATCAGGAAGTTCTTTTACAGAAAAATCTTCTCTGTATCTTGTCATAAGATTAATATGAACCGGGCCACCACCACGATGGCGCAATTCACATAGGGCCTTATTCACATTAATAATGCATCCCCATTCGTCCGCCTTTGTATTAACATCGGGTAGATAAACACTCATCTTCACGGTATCGTTTAAAGGAGAAGTCCGATCCATCACCTGGGGAATATGGTGGCCAATCTCTTCTATAGGCCTTGTTGATGTAATGGCTAAGATAGGAAGTTTTCGATAAAATGCCTCCGTCAATGCGGATACATAGTTCCTAGAAGCAGTAGCTCCAGTGCAGCTGATCGCCACCGGCTCTCCAGATTCTTCTGCAAGACCACATGCCATATACGCAGCTGACCGCTCGTCAACACATGAGTATACTTTAAAATATGGATCACTCTGAACGCTTGCAACAAAGCAAATATTTGTACTTCCGGGACTTGCAATAATCTGTCTAATCCCGTGCTTTTTCATAAGAACAATCAATATCTGTACATTTTTTTCCACAGAATAATATAGCTCCATATTTACACCTCTCAATGCAGCTCAATATTCACGCATTTTTTGCTTCTTTTTTAAGCGAAAACATTTTCTTAATTATAAATATTATTTTCTTTATATTTATAACAGTAATCATTACCAACGCTGTCAAAAGAGATAATCGAATTTGTGGTTTGTAGTATGCAGCTAGAAAAACAAACCCTAACGAAAGGAAAGAAAGAGAAATTGCAATAACAACTCTTAAATCATAAGGCTGTTCATTCATTAAATACTTTTTGCATAATTTTCTCATAAAAACATAATGGAACCCAGCGTATAAAATATAACAAATTAAAGTTGTATATCCAGCAGCTACATAACCAAACAACTTAATGCATATGAAATTTAAAACAATGTTAAGGGCAGCGCTTATTGTTGTTGCAGCCATAACAAGCTTTGTTTTTTCATAATAAAACTCAAATACGGCAAAAAAGCTATAGGCAAACATAAAATATACGCTCATTACGACCGGTGGTATTATATAAATTGCGTCATAATACGCTTTGGGTGCAAAGATTGCAACAACCTCTGGAGCAAGAGCTATTAATAATATGTTAACAGCTGCTATCATGATAAATGTCGGATAGGCAACCGATGCAATATCTTTTACTTGCTTGTTTTTAATCTTTTTATAAAGCCATGGTTCAATAGTTTGCATTAAGGCAGTGTTAAACATTGTCATAATAAGAGAAATATTGTATGCAAGATTATAAATACCCGCTTCACTAGATCCCACCATATTCCTAATCATAATTCTATCTGAACTACTTAAGACAGACATGGAAAGATAATGAGGAACTAACGGCAAATTAAACAACAGTGCATATTTCCAAATATGTTTTGAATAAAAAACCTTCCCTCTTTTTACCTGACCAAAAAAAAGCCATGCGTATGCTATCATATCCACAACTGCCATGCCCAGTATTCTTGCGGTCACCTTGTCATTTGCATTTATCACTAAGAAAATTCCCAACAAAGGACGTGAGAGTGATGCAGCTACTGTTAACGCAACAAGTTTTTGATATTTTAACTCTACTCTTTGTTCTACTGCCCAAAATTGAAAAACGGATGAAGTCCATATTATTAGGAGCATGGCTAACATGTGAACTGTAGTCAATGAAAATAGCTCATTCCAAAAATCACGAAAGATAAGATAAACTACGGTCCAACATAAAGCTAAAACAAAAGATAATCCTTGCATTGCTGATGAAAACTGCAGTTTTCTATCTTCAAATTTTACCAGACCTTGAACATATACCCCACTATACAAATGCAGTGTAACGAAAGTAGTTAAAATACTAAGCCAAGAGTTAAAAACACTAAATTGACCATACTCTTCTGTAGAAAGTAATCTTGTAAAAATCGGTGTAGTTATACTTGAAATACCCTTTTGAAGGAATGCACATACCAAAAACCAAAAAGATGCTCTAACTTGAATAGGTAATTCTTTGTATTTCTTAATTAATCTCTTCATTTATTCTTGGTATCCTCCAGTTACATTTATGTTAGGGCTTCTTGAATGAATCGGTAGGATTCCTTTCTATCTACTTCAAGCTTTGCATTTATGCTTCTATAGTCAATGCTATCTATTCTCTCGAAAAACGATTCATCCCCAACTTTATTATTCTCCAATCCATACCTGACCAAAAAATCTGTGTATTTATCATTTTCAGATTTTCTTGATCTTTCAAGCAAGTAAAATTCCTTATTAAAAATAATTGAAAACATACATGCATGGAAAGAGTCAGTCACTATCATCGTTGCATTTTTTATAAGATCAACAAATTCATACGGTGTGCCATCTAAAACAATCGTATAGGGTTGATTCTCATCTGATTGATGCATAGGAAGCACAATTACTTGGAGTCCTGTTTTTTCTTGGACTTTTTGCACATAAGACCAATACCGCGAATCTTCCATTACAAAATAACAAACAATATAACCGCGGATATCTTGCTTAATAGAGTACTCCGCATGGGAAGCAAATTCGCTCCATTCTTCTCTTGTAAGTAATAATGTTGGATCAACAACCTTTTCGACATCTCTTCCAGTAATTGATTGTAAAAGATCTGCTGCAGATTGTTCTCTAACACTAACTTTATGAAATGATCCCAAATATTTCCTATAATACTTATAGTATTTTGTTGGCAACTTTGGCGAGCCTAAGCTAGAAGCATAAGAAAACTTATTTAAATCAGTAAAGTATGCGAAATCCAAAAAGAATTGTGCCGGAATACCATTCGCAGGTTGCCAAACAATATCACTTCCAACCACAAACGTATATTTATCCGCAATGATCTTTCGCCACTGTTTGACTGTCATTATCGCCATAAGTTTATAGTTTTCTTCAGAATATTTGTTTAATCGTTGGCTTCTCGCACTAGATATCTCATATGCTTTTGGGTTAAAAAAAGCAACACGCCTTTTATCATTTATTTTATTAACAACCCTTGCTATAAGCAAAGAAGGATGTCTAATCAAATATGGAAGAACCTTAAATGATGTCAGGAAATATGTATCATAGCCATTGGAATCAAAATACCGAGAAAGTGCCGTTGCTTGAAGACGACTTCCATAATTATTGCTATTGAAAAAAGTAGTTATACAGATTTTTTTCATACTATCGCCTCTTTGCAATTCTCAAAAACCCACTTGCTCTATGGCTGCTATCTAAGTTCGGACTCATATTATCATTCGTTATTTCAAAGTATGTTCTCATGAGGATTGTTCCTATCACTAGCCAAAAAGTGTTATAGTACATACTGCCAATCAGATTATCTATCAAGCCGTGCAGTGCGATAATTGCAAAGGCGGAAAACAGATATATATCATTCATTTTTCGACAAAGCTTTATCACAATTGTTGATGAAACACAATACAGGAAAAAGAATAATAATCCATTTTCCTGCAAAATATGAACATAATAGTTGTCTACATAAAGATAACTGCCACTCGCCGCACGTTGTCCATATGCATTTAATCCGAACCCAGTCCAAGGTACATACCGGCTCGTTAAACCAACTCCATACTTAATTAATGAGACATGTGAATAATATAACCTTCTTCCAAATATCTGATTTAAAGTATTCATCCATGGCACATCTGGGGAATAAAATATCGCTAAAAGAACACTCAGCGCTGGAAGAATGACATAGCACCACGAAATAATATTAGATAAACCTCCGTTCATCCTTACATGCTTTCGTTTTCTTAATAATAAAGCGAGAATACAAATTACTACGGCAAGGTAAAATGACAGTCGTGAAACCGTTCGACTGTAGATATAATAATTTACTAACAAAACGACAAGTATGTTCATTACCTTCATTTTTTGTCTTTTGATATAAAAATACAGCAATGAAATATTTAACACAAATGCTGCGGGATAAAGAGGATATAAAAAACCAATACATTCTCTTTGCCTTCCAAGTGCATCACCAGAAAACCTATAGTTCTCAACAATACCAACAGACGATAGCAAGATTACAACACCAACAATTACCGCAGTTAAATAAATGGAATACCTAGCAATTTGGTCGAAATCCTTATCACGTGAACAATAGATAAACAGCAAAAGAATACACGTAAGTTTGATACTATTGCTAACTGTTCCAAACTGAAGAACAGTTACCAAAAGACAAATTATGGCACCAACGAATTCTTTTTTCCTTAATTTATGAACACTTAGTTCTGGAAGTGCCAAAAGAACGACCACCAGTCTAAGAATATCCATATAATAATCCATAAAATATTTATAAAATACAGTGGTTCTTAAAATGCCAAAAACCATAAAAATAGTATAGGCAATATAAAATATTAAATCTCTCTGCTTTATTTTAGCTCCATTCCACCTCGTGACCTTCATCTATATCACCTTATATTCCTTTATATTATTCAACATACTCAATATGCGGATTGAACCGGATTCCATCGATTGTTCCGCAAAGTACGATACCAATTCGTTTGAACTTTTTATCTTTTGCTTTTCTCAAGATATTTACGACTGTACGAATAATAAATGCACAATACTTGATTTTAACCGTAATACCTCGTCTTTTCTGCATATAGCAGCGATTTCTGTATGCCCCTTTATATCTGGCAAGTCGGTCACTATTCTCGGTGATGATGTCCACAGCAGAATTGTTTGCCATTTTATGAAGTACTATACTGTTTGAAATCAAATAACCTACTTCTACATTCTCGACAATTCTCCTGGAATACTCAGAATCATCGTACCAGATGAAAAATTCTTTGATTGGAAGGCCAACCCGACGTACAGTTTCACACTTTATGAAGAAGGAAACGAATGACCCTTTTTTTGTCGGGACATAACCATCCTGCAGAAAACGTCCTTTTTCCCACCAGTTATCTGCAACGAGTGGCTCGTTCATTTTGCAAAGTGAGCCGTCTGTCCATTCAACCAAACTGCTCAAAAATCCATATTTTTCTCCGAGCTTCTCATTCGCGTCTATCAGCTTTTGTAATGAATCAGGATATGGTATTGTGTCATCATCCATTAACCAAATATACTCGTATCCTCTTTGGACACACTCTTTAATTCCAAATGAAAACCCACCAGCTCCGCCAAGATTCGCACCGGTATTCACATATGAAACATTAGCATTGTTCTTAACATATGCATTTACCATTTCAGCTGTATGATCTGTACTTGCGTTATCAACCACAAGCAAATCACAAACTGCTTGTTGCCGAAGAATACTATCCATACATTCTCTAAGCAGCTTTTCACGGTTATATGTCAATACTAATGCGACTATCTTGTTCATCTATCAAGACCCCCTGTTTGTTAATCCACTATTTCCATTCATCAGCCATATAGTCGATCATGCGTCTATAAGCTTCTTTAAGTCCAATTTCCGAGTTCCATCCGAGACTCCTCAGCTTTTTAGATGACAAAAACAACTTGGTGTCTGGTGCATATCCAAATGTGTTACTCTGCGGAATATCAAAGACGACCTTTGATCGTCCATTGCTCAACTCATCCGCTACCATCTGTGCCATTTCCGCTATTGTTGTATGACTTTCTTCGTTTGCAACGTTATATGCCTGTCCATCTTCCCCGAAAATAAGGATGGTCAAAAGAGCTTTTACGGCGTCTGCCGTATAAACATAGTTTCCTTCACTCTTCCCCTTTGTATGGAGAATAATATTCTCGCCTTTACACGCACTCTTAGCAAACTGGGCAAATACTCTATTTTCTGAGGGAAAAATGCCTGCACCAAACGTCTGCGCAAGTCTCGCTGTTCTAACATGCAATCCCATTTGTGAAGCATATGCCGTACACAAGCATTCACACATTCTTTTTGATTCCGGATAACAGCTCCTTGGATTTGTCAAATCAATATATCCTTGGTCTTCTTCCGTAACCATTCGATCCAAATTCGGATTCCCATACATCTCCATAGATGAAACATATACAACTGTACTATTCTTTCTACAGGCAAAATCAAACACTTTTCTTGTCCCATCCAAGGATAAATTAATAACTGAAAGCGGATTTGAAACCATTAGCCTAGAATTGGTAACAGCAGCAGTATGAATAATATAATCAACTTCATTATCTGTATTGATTTCATCTTCTAAACTCCACTTCAGAAAACTGAGCGCTGTATTATCTGTATAGTCTGAATAAACCAACTTGTATTTCTGTTCATCACGAATCGTCACAATAACAGATAACCCCAGACTTAATTCCTCATTTGCAAATAATAATGCCTTTGCACACAGTGACCCGATAAGCCCAGTTCCTCCAGTGATGAGAAAAACCTTTTTCTTGAAGTCCTCAAACGGAAATCCACTATGAATAATTTTTTCAAAGTCTTCAACGATTATCTGATTATTCATGTTGTCTCCTCAAAGCCATAAATTTGAGCATTTTCTTTTGCATCAAGCATTGCTCTAAGCACATAAAAATCATCAGGCGTAGTGATCTTGATATTTTCCATAGGACCATCAACAAGATATAGATCCTTGCCAAAATACTTCAACATTGAACATGAATCTATAAAATCTGGAAGATTTTGCTCTCTTGCCTTTGCATGAGCTTGCAGAATGTCATCCAGCCAAAAGCATTGTGGGGCTCTAGCTATTCTTAGCGATGCTCTGTCAAGCACATCGCCAATACCATTCTCTTGTTCGCCTAGAACAACCACTGTTTCCTTTGCAGGTACACTCGTAATCGCTGACCCATACTTAATAACACTCTGAATGTCGTCACTAATAAGTTTATCGGTTATCATCGGCCTTACACCGTCATGAATCAAAACAATTGTTCTTTCGTTACCAGCTATTTCTTTTGCAGCAACCAATCCATTCAGTGTTGAACTTTGCGCCGAATTTCCGCCCGGCACAATCTTCTTAACTTTATCAAGCGAATATTGTGTTACAAGTTTTTGAAGATAGTCAATCCAATCAGGAACACAAGCTATGCATATGGCATCAATTTCCGAATGATTCTGAAACACTTCGACAGTGTGAATAATGATAGGCTTTCCATGCATCATCAGGAACTGTTTTGGTCTCTCTTTTGAATGCATTCTGGTACCTACACCGCCCGCAAAGATCACCGCGATTTTCATATTTGCTCACTTTCCAAAGCATTCACGATAAAGTCTCTCGCACACCTTTTCAGTTGCCTGCCCAGTCTCTTGCGAGCCAAGATTATCATGATGCTTCTTTATGCTAAGGTTATATTGTTCTTCGTTCCAATTCTGTATCGTTTCGATTAGTAATTGATTTGTCCGACATACAGGATATCCCCATGTCTCTATTGGTGTATCGAAGCCTCGGTTGGCAATGTACTCATCTACATCGGGCGTATACAACAAACACGGCTTTCCTGTAAACGAATAGTCCCAAATACTCGATGAATAATCAGAGATCAAAATGTCTGCTGCCGCAAGTAAATCCTGCATATCCGGATAATCTGTTGCTAAAATAGCATTTTTACTTTCGTCCGAATTCTTACCTAGATAATGCGTCCTTATCAGGAACACCCATTCGCCGCCAAACCTGTTTTTCGCCGCTTCTATTACGGTTTTGATGTCTATTGGTTCATATGTATTTTTTGAAGTATCTTTATATGTAGGGGCGTAAAGTACTATATGTGTGGAATTAGCAAGTCCATAATGTGCATATACTTTATTTCTGGCCTCCGCATAGTTGTGATTAACCAGTTTGTCATTACGAGGCATACCATATGCATATACTTCACCATCAAATAGTTTCTGCTTGCGGATAACTTCGTCAGTAAAATATTGACTGCTCGAAATGAATAGACTTGTATTAGCAGCATCCCATTTTAGCTTTTTTATATTGCTCTTTGTATCAGCACCCTTAATAGCAGCTCCCGCAGTTTTGTATGCTCCACCACCGTGATGCGTATAGATTTGGAACTGCTTTTTCCTGAGCGGAATCTCAGGAAAACTTGCACTATTGACAACACATACTTTTGCAGTCGCCTTCATGATGTAGAATTGCAGACTTCTTAGAGGTACAACTCTGATTTTTTCACCTATGTATTGTTGGATTTCCTCATCTTTATCTAATGTCCATACATATTCGAATTGCCCGGGATATCGTTTCATCATTCCCTCAAAAATTGCTTTTGGATTGCAACAAATGTGCTTCCCATCGTATGTATTGAACAAGATGCGATTGTGCTTGATGGGAAATACATAGAATACCCTTGTAACTATCCTTAACGAACAAGCGGCAATGTATTTCAAATAATTTTTCGTCCTTCTATTCATCCAGATTAGCTCCTTATATGCCTCGAGCCTTCTTTAACTTTCTTCCAAGAGAAACTCTTCTTATATGGTTATATAAAAATGACACCAGTCCAATCATCGCAGGCCTTGGAAGCACATGACACAATTCTGTCCAGAATTTCGCTTTCCAATTTCTTGTGTCCGCCGCCAATGATTCATCCTTCCAAGGGGATATCTCTCTGTACTTCAGAAACGCTTCTGCATGTGGATGGTCGCTGCTTTCAACCCACGGTCTACGTCTTACATAGAAGTTCCCGGTAAAATGCGTTATGACAGGATGTTCTCTTGCATCAAGCAGCTCTTCTTTACTATATGAATACTTGTATGGTTTCCTGAGTTTCATCAACTCATCGTACTCATACAGGTATACCAGCGAATTCACATTGTAATTCTGAGGGAGTATCTTGATCTGTCCCGAGAACATGGAGTTGATAACAGACTGCTCATTAAAGATGAAGAATCCGTTGTTCTTTACGACCAGGTCAATAAACTTCCGGACGACATTATCTTCGCGCCACTTCTTGACATTGATGAGAAGCATTCCGGCGTTGCAGTAAACGCCGTCCTCTCCGAGACCTACAATATCTCTATATTTTGAGCTTAGGCAGTCATCAACACCGGCTAAGTAGTATCCGTCTAAGTCCTGATTCCAAAAATCATCCAACGGCCGCTCAATGACGGTATCGGAGTCAAGGTACAAAACCCTGTCAATGTCTTCCGGAAGGTACTCCGTAAGGAACAGCCTGTTATATCCGAAGCCGAGCCAGCCTTTTTTGCTGGAACGAAGATTGATGTTCAGCCTCTCTGACCAGTTAGGCATCTCCATGAATTCAAGTTCACGTCCATACTGTTCAGCTATGCCCAGTAATATCTTCTTATTCTCCTCTGACATGCCTCGTTCAATATACAGAACATGAATGTGATCCATTCCCTTGTTATTCTCAAACAAAGACACCATCGATACTCCTGTAACGCTGGCAAACGAATCACTGCTATGATAGATCACATACATCTAATAATCCTCCAGAAATATGGCTGCATCAAAGCCTTTTTTTGAGTTTCCGGTCAGCAAAACTGACTGAACCACTTGTTCCTGCCGGATAAGGCAATTAGGGCAGCCGCTGTAACAATCGAAAGAAACAGAACCGCTAACAGGCCTATGTATGGGTTTCCCGTGAGCATTGTTCCAAAGACACTCCCCGGCAACAGTCCCGGTAATGCGCTGAGGAACACCCGCTGACACAGAAATATATCTGTGCTCATCTTCCGCAGCCACAGCGTCGTCTTACCCGCACGAACGGATACACCAAGACACCACATTACAAAGAAATAACTGAACGGAATCAGGAAGAGAAGCGTATTAGCATTTACCGCATGAAAGCGGATCTTGATCACAAACGCTTCTGTCACAAACGCTGCGGCGAATAACGCGGTGAACAAAAAGTTTCGATTCCGCTGAGCTTTGAATTTTTCCGGCTCGCTTCCGGCAATCAGCAACCCAATAACCACAAACGGAAAGCCGTTAAAAAATCCGTTCCTTGAACTGGAAAAAATGTAGTTATAAATCTCCAGAATCCTGTTAAGAGGTGCTGTATCCTGAACCAGGAAACAATAACTTGTTCCAAGACAGCCAATGAGATAAAATGCGCCGGCGACGAGACAGGTCGCTCTCCTTCCCAGTCTCTTATTGAACCAGTATGTCAGCAGCACACCAATGACCGTGGCGGGTAAGAACCAGATCGTTTTATAGGTTGAGTAAGTAACGGCGTTCAACAGATAATGGAACACTTCTCCGGCGGTCACGCCAAACCTGAGCCATGTGGCAATTTTGAATAGCACATACACAAAAGACCATCCGGCATACAGAATGAGGATTTTCTTACAATATGCTTTGACTT
>AUXO013853698.1_pt1 | contig 14730 bp, 7 predicted proteins | sample 768731 | NCBI WGS metagenome assembly AUXO01 (sample SAMN02715735, study PRJNA202380) | gut metagenome | biome: sheep rumen | host: Ovis aries | place: New Zealand: Palmerston North | reverse complement strand
TGTATTTAAGCAGGTTAGAGTTTTACCATTAAAAATATATTCTAGGCTAATCTAGATTACATATTAGGAAAAATTATGATAAATTTTTATGTTATGACACTATTCCCTGAAATGGTTGAAAATGGGCTGAATGTCAGCATCCTAAAGCGTGCTAAGGAGGCAGGAAGGCTTGGTTTTGAAGCTATTAATATAAGGGATTATACTTTAGATAAGCATATGAAGGTAGATGATTATCCTTATAGTGGAGGGGCAGGAATGCTTATGAATCCAGATCCTATAGTAAGATGCCATAATGCTGTAATGGATAAAATCCCTGAAGAGAGAAAAGGGAAGGTAAGGACAATTTATCTATCCCCTGCAGGCAGAATGTTCAATCAGGATATGGCAAGGGATTTTGCTAAGAGCGAGGATCTCATTTTTATCTGCGGACACTACGAGGGAATTGATCAAAGAGCCATCGACATGGTAGTTACTGATGAGGTATCCATTGGAGATTATGTTCTGACAGGCGGCGAGCTTGCTGCAATGGTAATGATTGATTCTATTTCTAGAATGGTATCAGGAGTACTTCATAATGATGTTTCTGCTGAAACTGAGACCTTTAGCGGCAATCTCCTAGAGTATCCTCAGTATACGCATCCTGAAATTTATGAGGGAAGAAGGGTTCCGCCGGTTCTTCTTTCAGGAAATCACAAGTTGATAGATGAATGGAAAAGGACGCAGTCTCTAGTTAGGACAAGGGAGCGCAGGCCTGATTTATTCGAGAAGGTTGAGCTTTCTAAGCAGGATAAAAAGCTATTAAAAAAATACGATGAAGAAGCTGGAGTATGAGTGATTTTGTGGCTTACTTTAAGGGTGAAAAATACAGCGACTTTGTTGATTAAATTTGCCACACTCGACATTTTGTATTAAAAGTGTTATAATGATACGGTATGTTGTCTGTGACTTTATTTTTGTATCTTTTTTTAGGGAAAAGTAAAGAGTTTTTATGGACTTTATATGTTAAATTTATAGGCATATTTAATTCGAGTGATTATTTTAAATGAATGCATTAAATCCGTATTATGAAAGGAAGCTATGAAGATTATAGTAGTTGGCTGCGGTAAGATAGGCAGGACTATTGCAGAACAGTTAAATAATGAAAATCATGAGGTCATTATCATTGATAATGACAGGGATATTGTTGAGCAGGTCTCTAGTGAAATAGATTTAATGAGCATGGTAGGAAATGGAGCTACCTATAATGTTTTAAAGCAGGCAGGTGTCGCTAAGGCAGATCTTGTTATAGCGGTTACGCCAGAGGATGAAGTAAATATGCTCTGCTGCCTCATTGCAAAAAAGATAGGTGCTAAGCATACCATTGCTAGAATACGTAATCCTGAATATGCAGAAGAAATAGATTATATTAAGGATGAGCTTGGACTTTCAATGTATTTAAATCCTGAGAGGGCGACTGCAAATGAAATTGCAAAGCTCCTTAGATTCCCGTCTGCAATCGAAGTAGATACCTTTGCCAAGGGAAGAATTGAAATTCTTAATATCGAGCTAAAAGAGGGTTCTCACCTTACCAATAGTACCATTTCTGAGAGCTTTAAAAAGCTCAAGTCGCATGTATTAGTCTGTGCGGTAAGAAGAGGTGATGAGACCTTTATTCCGGATGGTTCCTTTGAATTAAAGCTAGGAGATAAGGTTTCAATTCTTGCATCCTCTTATAACATGGATGAATTCTTCCACAATGCCCATATACAGGACACAAGAATCAAGAATGCCATGATAGTAGGCGGAGGAATGATAGCCTTTTATTTAGCAGAAATGCTTGTTAAGGCTGGAATTACTACTAAGATCATAGAAAGAGATGAAGAACGCTGTGAGGAGCTATCTACCATGCTTGGAAATTCTGTAGAGGTAATCTGCGGAGATGGCACTGATAAGCTTGTACTTGAAGAGGAAGGCTTATCTAGTGAAGGTGCTTTTGTAGCACTTACAAATATTGATGAAGAAAATATCATGCTTTCGCTATATGCTAAAACTGTATCAAAGGCAAAGGCCATTACCAAGATCGACCATATGGCTTTTACCAATATAGTAGATAAGCTGGATATTGGAGTAAAAATCTATCCAAAAGAAATTGCTGCTGAATATATCATTAGTTATGTAAGAGCCAAGCAGAACAGTTATAATAAAATAGAGGCATTGTATCGTATTGCAGAGGGAGGTGCCGAGGCTTTTGAATTCCGTGTACCGGCTAATTCAAGAATGATAGGCCCGACTCTTGCAGAGCTAAAGCTTAAGAAAAATGTGCTTGTGTGCAGTATAAATAGATATGGTAATATTTATACTCCAAAGGGATCGGATACCATACAAGAGGGAGACATTATTATTATAGTAACCACGCTTTCTGGGCTTTCTGCTCTTGACGATTTCTTGGAGGATGAGTAATGAATTATAGAATGGTATTTTATATCATTGGCTATATTTTGAGAATAGAAGGGGGAGCGATGCTGCTTCCAGCACTTACAGGCTGGATTTATCTTGAAGAAGAGGGCATTGCCTATGTTATTGCAGCAGGAATATGCCTTTTTGCAGGAACCCTTCTTACCATAAAAAAGCCTAAGAATACCTCGATTTTTGCAAAGGAAGGTTTTGTAATTACATCGCTTAGCTGGATAGCGCTTTCAATTTTTGGCGCGTTGCCAATGCTTATGTGTGGTGACATTACAGATTATGCCTCGGCCTTTTTTGAAGTAGTTTCCGGTTTTACAACAACGGGAGCTTCAATAATTACAGATTATACTAATATATCTCACGCTACTAATCTATGGAGATGCCTGACTCATTGGCTAGGCGGTATGGGTCTTCTTGTATTTATGCTTGCCATTATTCCCATGTCGGGCGGACAGACCATGCATATCATGAAGGCGGAGAGCCCGGGCCCGGTTGTAGGTAAACTGGTGCCTAGAATGCGCCAGACTGCAGGTATATTATATAAGATTTATTTTGCACTTACCGTTGTAGAGTTAGCTCTCCTTGTTATAAGCGGAGTACCTTTCTTTGACTCGGTATGTTATACCTTTGCTACAGCAGGTACTGGTGGTTTTTCAATTTCTAATGCCGGCTTTAGCGAGTACAGCGTGGCTAGTAAGGTGATTATTACTGTGTTCATGATTTTATTTGGTGTGAATTTTAATACCTATTACTTTATTATAAAGAAGAAATTTAAAGAAGCCTTTACTACGGAAGAAGTAATATGGTATTTTGTGATTTATTTCATTTCAGTAGGAGCCATTACTGCAAATATTTATAATGCAGGGCTGTTTGACAGTGTTCCTATGGCACTTCACCATGCCTCCTTTAATGCGGCTTCTGTTATGACAACTACCGGCTTTGCTATTTCTGATTTCAATCTTTGGCCGGATTTTTCAAAGTTCATATTGCTGCTTCTTATGTTTATCGGAGCCTGTGCTGGAAGTACGGGCGGCGGAATGAAGGTGCCTCGTATTATTCTCCTTGTTAAAAATGTTAAAAAGGGACTTATGCAGGTCATTCATCCAAGAAGTGTAAAGGTTGTAAGGCTTAACGGCGAAAAGGTAGACCATGAGACAATGCGTATGGTAAATGTTTATTTTATGTCCTTTATTTTAGTATATGTGGTATCATTGCTTCTTATTTCCTTTGAGGGAATGGGAATTACGACTGAGTTTACTGCGATTGCCGCAACGATTAATAATATCGGACCAGGTTTTGATGCAGTAGGTCCTATGGGAAATTACAGCTCATTTGGCAGCTTTTCAAAAATAGTTCTTTCCTTTGACATGCTTGCAGGAAGACTTGAAATGTTCCCTATGCTTATTTTACTTGTGCCATCAACCTGGAAAAAATAAAAAAGTTTTAAATAAGTAGTTAAATTTTGATTATAATTGATTGGAATCAATAAGAATTATTATTTTTGTGATATAATACTAAGAATTGAAAATGGCGGATTATTTCTAACCATAAAAACTTTGGGTTATATAGATAATAGCTTGGGATTAAAAAAAGAATGTGATAGTAGTTATTTGTGACTGCTATGGAGGTCAGTAAATGGCAGAAGAAACAAAGGTGTTAAATAATAATTATACATTGGGAGTTGATATTGGTTCAACTACGGTAAAAATCGCAATCCTTGATGAAAATCAGGAAGTAGTTTTCTCAGATTATAGAAGACATTTTGCCAATATTCAGTCAACTCTTGCAGCTTTAATCGAAGAGAGCTTTGGTGTAATTTCTAAAAATACTCCAGAGGGCATTGAGACCGTTACAGGAAATCTTTCTAAGGAATTAAAGGTAATGCCTGTTATAACTGGTTCGGGCGGTCTAGCTCTCGCTAATAATATTAATATTCCATTTGTTCAGGAGGTAGTTGCAGTTTCAACTGCCCTTGAGCATTATTCTCCAAAGACGGATGTTGCTATTGAGCTTGGTGGTGAAGATGCTAAGATCATTTATTTCTCAAATGGTATTGATCAGCGTATGAACGGTATCTGTGCCGGTGGTACAGGCTCCTTCATCGACCAGATGGCAGCTCTTCTTAGAACAGATGCAGCAGGTCTTAATGTTTATGCTAAAAACTATAAGGCCATTTATCCTATTGCTGCAAGATGCGGTGTATTTGCAAAGACAGATATTCAGCCGCTTATCAATGAGGGTGCAACTAAGGAAGACCTTTCTGCATCCATTTTCCAGGCAGTAGTTAATCAGACAATTTCAGGACTTGCATGCGGCAGACCTATTCGCGGAAATGTAGCCTTCCTTGGAGGACCACTTCATTTCCTTACTGAACTGCGCGCTGCTTTTATTCGTACCTTAAAGCTTACAGATGAGCATATTTTTGCTCCTGATAATTCACATCTTTTTGCTGCTATAGGTTCAGCTCTTAATGCAGAGTCTATTGCCGAGCAGGAAAAAGCAAAGAAGCGCGGAAATAGCGAAGCGAAATCCATTGATACCATGGTAAGCCTTGGCGAGCTTGCAGAGCGCCTTAATAACGGTGTTCATATGGAAATGGAAGTTCAGCGTATGGATGCTTTGTTTAAGAACGAGGCTGAATATGCAGAGTTTACGAAGAGACATGATGTCGATTCAGTTAAGAAGGGTGACATTTCAAAATACAAGGGAAATTGCTTCCTTGGTATTGACTGCGGTTCTACTACCACAAAGGCTGCTGTTGTAAGTGAGGATGGAACTCTTCTTTATTCCTTCTATTCAAGTAACAACGCAAGCCCTCTTAAGACAACAATCAGTGCAATTAAGGATATATATTCAAAGCTTCCAAAGGATGCGCATATCGTGCGTGCCTGCTCAACAGGCTATGGTGAAGCTCTTATTAAGGCTGCCCTCATGCTTGATGAGGGTGAGGTAGAAACTGTGGCTCACTACACTGCAGCTGCCTTCTTTAAACCGGATGTAGACTGTATCCTTGATATAGGCGGACAGGATATGAAATGTATCCGCATTAAGAATCGGACTGTTGAGTCAGTTGTTCTTAATGAGGCCTGCTCATCAGGCTGCGGCTCCTTCATTGAGACCTTTGCTAAGTCTCTTGACTATGAGGTTGCTGATTTTGCAAAGATTGCTCTTTATGCAAAGAGCCCTATCGACCTTGGTTCTAGATGTACTGTATTCATGAATTCAAAGGTCAAGCAGGCTCAGAAGGAAGGTGCAACGGTTGAAGATATTTCTTCAGGTCTTGCATATTCTGTAATTAAAAATGCGATGTATAAGGTTATAAAGGTTACTAATCCTGATGACATGGGAAAACACATTGTTGTTCAGGGCGGAACCTTCTATAATGATGCTGTACTTAGAAGCTTTGAAAAGCTTATTAATAGAGATGTAGTAAGACCTGACATAGCAGGTATAATGGGTGCTTTTGGTGCAGCTCTTCTTGCTAAAAATCATTACACAGGCCAGAAGTCTACAATGCTCTCAATTAAGGAAATTGAAGAGCTTAAGTTTACCTCTACCATGACACGCTGTCAGGGCTGTGAGAACCATTGTATGCTTACAATTAATAAGTTCTCAGATGGAAGACGCTTCATTTCTGGTAACAGATGTGAAAGAGGTCTTGGAAAGGTAAAGAATAAGGATAATATTCCTAACCTTTACGAATATAAATTAAAGAGAATGTTCGGCTATGAGCCATTAGCTGAAAATCTTGCTCCTAGAGGAGTTGTAGGTATTCCTAGAGCTCTTAATATGTATGAGCTTTATCCTTTCTGGTATACCTTCTTTACAGAGCTTGGATATAGAGTTGTTCTCAGTCCTTTAAGCTCAAGAAAGATATATGAGATGGGTATTGAGACCATTCCATCAGAGAATGAGTGTTACCCGGCAAAACTTGTACATGGTCATGTTGAATGGCTTATTGATAAGGGAATTAAGTATATTTTCTATCCTTGTATCCCTTATGAAAGAATTGAGGATAGTACGGCAGGAAATCATTATAACTGTCCTATGGTTACCTCATATCCTGAGAACATTAAAAATAATGTCGAGGATTTAAAAATAAATAAGGTAAATTTCCAGCATCCATTCATGTCCTTTGAGAGCGAAAAGATATTGACAGACAGACTTGTAGGTTTCTTTGTAAGAAAGAATCATATTCCTGCAAAGGAAATTGAAATCGCAGCTCATAAGGCATGGGTAGAGCTTGCAAATAGTAAGAGCGATGTAAGAAAGAAGGGCGAGGAGACTCTTGACTATCTTAAGAAGACAGGAAAGACTGGTATTGTCCTTGCGGGCAGACCATATCATATTGATCCTGAAATCAATCATGGTATTCCAGAGCTTATTAATTCTTACGGAGTTGCTGTACTTTCAGAGGATTCGATCTGCCATCTTGGAAAGGTAGACAGACCGCTTCTCATTGTCGATCAGTGGATGTTCCATACAAGACTTTACGCAGCAGCTTCCTTTGTTCGCACGCAGGCAAATCTTGAAATGATACAGCTCTTCTCCTTCGGCTGCGGACTTGATGCAGTTACAACAGATGGAGTTAATGATATTCTTTCTGCCTCAGGTAAGATTTATACAATGCTGAAAATCGATGAGGTAAATAACCTTGGAGCAGCAAGGATCCGTATTAGATCTCTTCTTGCAGCAATTAAGGAAAGAAAGATAAAGAATATTCTTCCAGAGGTTCATACAGCTGAGTATCATAGAGTAGTATTTGAAAAGAGCATGAAGAAGGATTATACCATCCTTGTGCCAAATATGTCACCTATTCATTTTGACATGCTTGAGCCAGCCTTCCGTTCATGCGGCTATAATATAGTAGTTCTACCAAATTACAACCGTCAGGCTATTGATGTAGGTCTTCAGTATGTAAATAATGATGCCTGCTTCCCGTCCATTTTAGTTGTAGGACAGCTTATGGATGCGCTGCTTTCGGGTGAATATGATTTAAATAAGACTGCAGTAATGATGTCTCAGACAGGCGGCGGCTGCAGAGCCACAAATTATATAGGCTTTGTAAGAAGAGCTCTTGCAAAGGCTGGAATGCCTCAGGTTCCTGTTATTTCTCTTTCTACAAAGGGACTCGAAAAGAACCCTGGCTTTGTAATTACTCCAGATCTTGCAATAAGAGGACTTCAGGCTGTAGTTTACGGAGACCTTTTCATGAGAGTGCTTTACCACACAAGACCTTATGAGCTGGTTCCGGGAAGCGCAAATAAGCTTCATCAGAAGTGGTTAAAGGTTTGTAAGAAGTCAGTTACTAATGGAAACTGGAAGGAATATAAGAGAAATCTTGAAGGAATTGTCCATGATTTTGATAATCTTCCAATAGATGAAACCATAAAGAAGCCTAAGGTAGGTATCGTTGGTGAGATCCTTGTTAAGTTCCAGCCTACTGCGAATAACAGAGTTGTAGACCTTCTTGAGCAGGAGGGCGCTGAAGCTGTAGTTCCAGATCTCCTTGATTTCTTCCTGTACGGCTGCTATGATGCGAAGTATCAGGCTAAGTATCTTGGTAAGAGTGAGCTCAGTGCTGGTCTGAATCAGATCGGAATAAGCGGTCTTGAGTTCCTTAGAAAGGGAGCAAGAGAGGCACTTGAAAAGAGTGAAAGATTTAAGCCTATGTCTAGAGTTGAAGAGCTTGTTGAAAATGCCAGACCTTATGTGTCTATCGGTAATCAGACCGGTGAGGGATGGTTCCTTACTGCTGAAATGATCGAGCTCATTAATGAGGATGTAAGAAATATTATCTGTACTCAGCCATTTGCTTGTCTTCCTAACCATATTGTCGGTAAGGGTGTTATTAAGGCAATCAGAAATAAGCATCCAGAGGCAAATATAGTTGCCATCGATTACGATCCGGGGGCAAGTGAAGTTAATCAGCTAAACAGAATCAAGCTCATGCTTTCAAGAGCAGTAAAAGAGCTGTAATTTATAAAATAACATTTTATTTAATTGCATTTTCTTTATATTTTTGATATAATTATAGCTAATATTTTACAGGCTTATTACCTTTAAAAGTAATAAGCTTGTTTAATGGATGCCTGTAGCTCAATGGATAGAGCAGCAGCTTCCGAAGCTGAAGGTTGTGGGTTCGAGTCCCGTCGGGCATATATATTTTTTTATCATATGTAAAGGAGGTGGAGAATTATGCTACTATCATTTTTTAATATGTTTTCAGAGGAGTTTTATAAGGCTTATTTTTATAACGGCTATGTTCCTCAGGTAGATGTTGCGTGTTCATTTCTCTGCCTTGCGGTATTTTTACTTTTAAGCCGCTCCTTTACAAGAAAAAATTTGGATTATAAGCTTTTAAGTTCAATGGTAATTGTTCTGTTTTTGGCTTGTAATTCAAATATTATTTATCATTTCTTTTTTAGTGTAAGGGGAAGTGTTCCTAGTGCTTACATATATATATCTAAGCTTGCTTTCCTTCTTTTTATAGGGGCTGAATGCATTTTTTATGCCAATAGGCTTTTTAGCATGGTAAAGCTTGATTTAAAATGGAAAAGAATATGGAATTCTATCTATGGAATTTTCTATATTATTTCTATTCTTGTATTCGTTATAACCACAATTAATAAAACAGGCTATTATATAGACGAAAATGGTGATGAACATACCGGATTAAATGTATTTATTATACTTTACAATATTATAGTTTTTTCAATGTTCGCTGTTTTGTTCCTAAATAGAAGTAAGATTGTATCTAATATTTATTCTGGCCTTTTATATGTTACTCTTATTGCAACTTTGATGATGTTTGCAAGCGGAGTTATGAAGCAATCATCATTTATAAATGTTTCATTTTTTATAAATATACTAGGACTTTTGTATTTCCTTCATAGAAATCCATACAATCCAGATACGGGTACAGCTTCCGAAGAAGCCTTTATGTTTGCCGTTGATGATGCGATTAAAAACGGCGAGAGAATGCTTTTTATCAGTGCGGTAATAGAAAATTTTTCAACTGCATATAACGAGAATGAGTACATAAAGCGTGAATTTAATGAGTTCATGAAAAATAATATAAAAAGAGGTGTTATTTATCAGCTTCACGATAATCGTTTCATTTTAGCTTATAAGATTATGGCAAGCACTTCTTTTGCTATGATGAAGAAGGATGTAGATGAAATAATAGACGAATTTAAAGTTTATTACGATAGGGTGAAGCTGAATTATAAGATTACTGTAAGCGGAACAACCGAGACGATAGGGAATGGTTCTGATTATCTTAAGATCCTTTATGAGAAGGAAAAGGTAATGCCCTATAATACAGTGCATTTTATCGATGGTGTTGATATTAATAACTATAAGAGAAATGAATATATTCTCAATGAGCTTCGTGACATAAATAATAAAAATGAGCTTGATGACGAGAGGGTATTGGTATATTGCCAGCCGGTATATAATGTCAGAACTAAAAAGTATGATACTGCCGAAGCACTTATGAGGCTAAATCTAGAAAATGAAGGCATTATTTATCCTGATAAATTCATTCCTATTGCAGAAGAAAATGATCTTATTCATACTCTTACCTTGATAATTCTAAATAAAGTATGTGCCGAGGTGAAGAATCTTATAAAGGAGAGATATGTTATTGAAAGGATTTCTGTCAATTTTTCAATCCTTGATGTTACCCGTGAAAGCTTTACTGATGATGTAGGAAGAGTAATAGCTAAAAACGGTATTCCTTTTGATAAAATAGCCATTGAAGTAACTGAATCTAAAACTGATAAGGAATTTAATGCAATCAGAAATAAGATAAATGAATTAAAAGGTACTGGTATTAAGTTCTATCTCGATGATTTCGGAACCGGTTATTCTAATTTCGAGAGAATCATGGAATTACCATTTGATATCATAAAATTTGATCGTTCGCTTGTAGTAGAGGCAGAGAAGAATAAGAATGCAGACTTTATGGTAAGGAACTTCTCAAATCTCTTTACTGATCTGAAATATTCAATCCTCTTTGAAGGTGTAGAAACTGATGATCAGGAAAAGCTCTGCGTTGAAATGGGGGCTAATTACATTCAGGGCTATAAGCATTCAAAGCCTATACCGATAGAAAGACTGTCAGGGTTCCTTGAAAAAATGTAGATTTAATTGAAGCAGAAGGTGGATATATAATAAACGTAATAGATGGTTAGTGTAAACGCCAAAGAAAAAATAAAGTGTGTATAATCTGTTTTTAGGTTATACACACTTTTTTATTTGGAAAATCTATATTTACATGAAATTGGTTACGAGGGCTAGTATTCGAAGCGCAAAGAGAACAAATATGATCCACATAACCGGCTTAATATCCTTTACCTTTCCTGTAAATACCTTAACAACAACCCAGGCAATAACTGCGAACATGATACCTGTTGCAATAGAGTAGGTCATAGGCATCATGATAAGTGCCATATAAGCTCCTACTGCATCAGCTGCATCACCGTCAAAGGAAATGTTCTTTGCACTAGAAACCATGAGCATACCAACATAGATAAGCGCTGGTGCTGTTGCAAAACCAGGAATTGCAAGGAAGATAGGACTAAGTACAAGTGATACAAGGAAAAGGAATCCAGTTGTGAAGGCTGTAAGACCGGTTTTTCCGCCTGCAGCAACACCTGCACTAGATTCAACGAAGCTGGTTACTGTAGAAGTACCAAGACAAGCACCTGAAACAGTACCAATTGCATCTGCCATAAATACTCTTCCTACTCTTGGAAGATTTCCTTCTTTATCAAGAAGTCCGGCCTTGTCAGCAACACCTACAACAGTTCCGACCGTATCAAATAAATCTACATAGAAGAAGCTGAAGGTAATTGCAATGAACTGGATGAAATGTTCTGCAGCCCATTTAAAATCAAACTGGAAGGCTGTATTCTTTATGCCATCAAGTTTAAGTCCTGCTGAGAAATTTGGGAATACGCTTGTACCGGTATACCAGCCAGCTTTTTCTGCAATCATGCCAAGAATCCAGGTTGCGATAATTCCGATGAGAACTGAACCCTTTACCTTGTAATGATTTAAAATAATTATAATGAGAAATCCAATGAGACACAGAGTAACTTCAGCATTTTTGAAATCGCCAAGAGCAACAGTAGTAGCATCATCCTTTACTATAACAGTTGCATTTACAAGGCCTATCATTGCGATGAAGAGACCAATACCAGCCGAGATACCATATTTAAGGTTCTGAGGCATCTGATTTACTATTTTCTCACGGAATTTAAAAATAGAAATAAGAATGAAGATGATACCTTCAAATAAAACTGCGGTAAGGCAGATTCTAAAAGGTTCTTTTTCAGCAGCGAGCTCGCCAAGACATACAGTATAAGCAAAGTATGCATTTAAGCCAAGACCAGCTGAAAGTGCGATAGGGTAGTTTGCCCAGATTCCCATAACAAATGTTGCAATAGCAGAAGCGATTGCTGTTGCGACAAAAACACCGCTAGCATCCATTACAGTACCTAGAATGCTTGGATTTACTGCAAGAATGTAGGCCATTGACAAAAAGGTTGTAATACCAGCAACGATTTCTGTCTTGACATTTGTTCCATGCTCCTTAAGATGGAAGGTCCTCTCAAGGAATCCATCATTTGAAGAAGCTTTTTTTGGTGATGACATAAATAATCCTCCTTTAAAATGATAATCGTAAAGAATTTTGTCTGACAAAAATCCTTTACTGAATTAGTATAATTTTAATACAATGAAAAAATAAAGTCAAGATACGAAAAATGTTAGAAAGATATGATGTATGTAAAAAAGTGTATGATTGACTTTTTTTTACGAATATGATAGAATAATAAACTGTAGTTTTATTTTTTTGAATATGTATTTATTCATAAAAATAAGTTATGCTAATAAGGCTAATTCCCCCGTACTTTTTTTAATTAGTATTATTAGCGATAGCCATTTGGGTAATATTTATGAAAAGAGGAGGCAATGAAAATGTTCTGTAACAAATGCGGAGCAAAGCTCGAAGAAGGAACAAAGTTCTGTGCAGCTTGTGGTGCAAAGATAGCTGTTTCTGTCGATGAAGTTGCAAAAGATGCTGCTGCTAAGGCAGAGGGTGCTGCAAAGGACGTTGCGGCTAAAGCAGAGGATGCAGCAAAGAAGGCAGATGATACTGCAAAGGATGCTGCTGAAAAGGCAAAGGAAACTGCTGAAAAGGCAGAGGGAGCTGTAAAGGATGCAGCAAAGAAAGCTGATGAAAAGGCAGCTACAGCTGTAGACGATGCTAAAGATGCAGTAAAGAATACCGAAGGTAAAATTTCGCCTAAGGTAGATGCTGCAAAGGATGCGGCAAAAGGAGCTACTAATGGCGCAGCAAACGGAGCTACTAATGGCGCAGCAAACGGAGCTACTAATGGCGCAGCAAACGGAGCTACTAATGGCGCAGCAACCGGAGCTGCTAATAATAACGGTATTCCGGCAGGAAGTGTAATTCCTAATGCTGCAGGTAATGCAGGTGGAGGAGCTGCAAAGCAGGCTATTCCTATGAAGACAATAGGAATTATCGCTGCAGTTTTAGCTGTTGTTGTTTTAATTATTGTATTAGTTCTTACACATAAGGCTACTGTAAAGCCTGATAAGTTTATTAATCTTTCTTATAACGGTTATGATTCTTTAGGTACTGCAACTATTGATTTTGATACAGCTGCATTTGTTAAGGAATATGATGGCAAGGTAAAGGTTGATGTTGATAAGATTTCAATGTCTGAGCTTACAAGCAGCGGCCTTTACGATACACTTTTCTCAATGGCTTTAGGAGGAGAATTAGATCTTGATAATGCAACTTCTGACAAGAATATGAAGAAGTTAAAGAAGGCCATTAAGGAAAATGGTGCAGAGATTCTCGCTGAAAAGCTTGCTGATATTTATGAAGTTGATCCAAGAAAAGAACTTACAAATGGAACAAAGGTTACTGTAAGCTGTTCTTTATCAGATGAAAAGATCAAAGATCTTGAAAAGACTTATGGAGTAAAGCTTAAGATAAAGTCTAAGGAATTTACTGTAGAAGGTCTTAAGGAAATAAAGAAGTTTGATGCTTTTGATGGCATTGAAATTGAGTATTCAGGCTATGCTCCAAATGCAACAGCTAGACTTAAGAAGAAGGGAAATGATTCTGCTACAGATTATATCGATTACAAGATTTCTCCAGATTCAGGCCTTTCTGATGGTGATACAATTACTGTAACTATTACAGATTACAGTGGTCATACTGATTTTGTAAGCATGGCAGAGAGCTATGGTAAGGTTCCTTCTTCAACAGAAAAGAAGATTACTGTAGAAGGTGTTCCACAGGTTGTTGAATTTGATCCTTTTGATGGTGTAACTCTTGAATATAGCGGTTATGCACCAGATGGAAATGCCAGACTTTCATCAAGAGGAGATGATGATGCATGTGATTATCTTGAGTATAAGCTTTCTAAGTCTGAAGGTCTCTCGAATGGTGATGTAGTAACAGTTACCGTTGAAGATTATTACGGAGATTCAAATTTTGAAACAGTAATTGATAGAACTGGTAAGAAGCCATCTGTAACAACAAAGGATTTTGTAGTTGAAGGTCTTACATCTTATGTAGCATCACTTGATCAGATTTCAACAGAAGGCTTTGATATGATGAAGTCTCAGGCTGAAGATGTATTTAATGCTTATGTTGCAAATGATTGGAATGAAAATGTTTCTCTTGTTTCGTTTGATAATATTGGTAGCTATCTTCTTACATCTAAGTCAAACTCATGGACTAAGAATCAGTTATATCTTGTATACAAATACAAGGCAAAGATTGATTTAAAGGCTGAGGTTGATGGAAAGACAGAAAAGTACAAGAGGAGCCCTGTATTATATTGGGCAATTAAGTATAATAACCTTATGCTTGATTCAGATGGAAAGCTTGCTGTTGATGTAACAAGTTATGATGTTATTGCAGATAGATTTGAAGTTGATTCAAAAATAAGCAGTGGATGGTTCTCAACCTATTCATGGACTTTCAGGGGCTATGAAAAGCTTGATCTTCTTTACCAGAAGAACATCATGGCTCAGATTGCAGACTATAACCACGAGGATGCAGTTGAGGATGCAGCAAAGTCAACTCAGAAGGAAGAAAATCCAGATGATGCTGATAAGGAAGAAGCTGAGGATAAGTCTGATGACAGTGCTGAAGATAAGTCTGATGACAGTGCTGAAGATAAGGCTGATACAGAAGAAAAGTCAGATGATGCTGATAAGGAATAATCTGTAAAA
>AUXO015828912.1_pt1 | contig 14735 bp, 11 predicted proteins | sample 768731 | NCBI WGS metagenome assembly AUXO01 (sample SAMN02715735, study PRJNA202380) | gut metagenome | biome: sheep rumen | host: Ovis aries | place: New Zealand: Palmerston North | reverse complement strand
GCTGATATAGTTATCTTTGATCCTGAGAAGAAGTGGACGGTTGATACAGATAAATTCAGATCTAAGGGAAAGAATACGCCATTTAATGGATATGAATTAAAAGGTAAGTGTGTAACAACAATATGCCGCGGAGAAGTGGTATATGATGAGAATCAGCAGTAATTAAAATTATATATAAGGAGAACAGCAGATGATAAGCAAACTTATTAAGAAAATTGAAGAGAAAGATGCACCAATAGTAGTAGGACTTGATCCACAGATGTCATTTCTTCCTAAATTTCTTCTTGATGAAGCAATCAAAGAGAAGGGTGAGACTCTTGAGGCAGCCTGTGACGCAGTTGTTAAATACAATAAGGGTATAATCGATGCAACCTTTGATCTTATTCCTGCTGTTAAGCCACAGATAGCAATGTATGAGCAGTTTGGATGCGCAGGTGTTGCTGCATATAAAGAGACTTGTGACTATGCCAAGTCAAAAGGACTTGTTGTAATCGGAGATATCAAGCGTGGTGATATAGGATCAACTTCAGGGGCATATGCTACAGGCCACATTGGTACTATTGAGATTGGTTCAAAGACATACGCTCCATTTGATGAGGATATGGTAACAGTTAATCCTTATCTTGGTTCAGATGGTGTACAGCCATTTATAGATGTCTGCAATAAATGTGACAGAGGTATTTTCGTTCTTGTAAAGACTTCTAACCCTTCATCAGGTGAATTCCAGGATAGAGAAATCGATGGAAGACCTCTCTATGAATTAGTTGGTGAAAAGGTAAGAGAATGGGGCGAAGCATCAATGGATGGAGATTATAGTAATGTTGGTGCTGTAGTTGGAGCAACATATCCAGAAATGGGTAAGATCTTAAGACAGATCATGCCAAAGTCATATATCCTTGTACCGGGTTATGGTGCACAGGGCGGAAAGGCTGAAGATCTTAAATGTTTCTTCAACAGCGACGGGCTTGGTGCTATTGTTAATTCTTCACGCGGAATCATTGCTGCTTATAAGAATGAGAAGTATGCAAAGTTTGGTGAAGCAGGTTATGCTGAAGCATCACGTGAAGCAGTTAAGGATATGATTGCTGATATAAACAGTGCAAGATAATTAACCAGGATAAAATCAGGATAAGAGGTAGAAATTATGTCAAAAAGGAAAGTCCCTTGTGAAATAATCAGTCAGTCAAAAATATCTGATGATATTTTCAGCATGGTTTTTAAAAATAAAGAGATGGCAGAGGAGGCTCGCCCAGGGCAGTTTGTTGCTCTTTATACAGCTGATCCATCAAAGCTTCTTCCAAGACCTATCAGTATCTGTGATGTGAATAAGCAGAAAGGTACAATAAGACTTGTATATAGAGTGGCAGGAGGCGGAACAAAGCTTTTTTCAGAGCTTAAGTCAGGAGACCGCGTAGAAGTTATGGGTCCTCTTGGAAATGGCTATGTTACTTATGCTGAGGAACCTGTACTTATGGGTGGAGGAATAGGAATTCCTCCAATGCTCTACCTTGCAAAGAGTTTCTATGAACGTGGAGTAGCTAAAGGAAATATCAATGTTATACTTGGTTTTAGAGATAAAGGCTTTTTAATCGATGATTTCAAGAAATATGCTACTGTACATATAACAAGTGATGCAGGAACTATTGGAATGAAAGGAAATGTTATAGATCTTGTTAAGCAGGAAAATATTACAGGAGATATGATATATGCCTGTGGTCCTACTCCTATGCTTAAGGGTGTTAAGAAGTTTGCTTTCTTAGAGGATATTCCGGCCCAGATCTCACTTGAAGAGAAGATGGCATGTGGAATAGGCGCATGTCTTGCCTGTGTATGCAAATCTGCTGAAACAGATGAACATTTCCATACAAATACAAAACGTGTTTGTAAAGACGGACCAGTATTTTATGCAGAGGAGGTAGAACTGTAATGGATACATCAGTTAAGATCTGTGGAGTTGAGATGAAGAATCCGGTAACAGTTGCTTCCGGAACTTTTGGCTCAGGGCTTGAATTTTCAGAATTTGTTGATATTTCTAAGCTTGGTGCTGTAACAACTAAAGGCGTTGCCAATATTCCATGGCAGGGAAATCCTACTCCAAGAATAGCTGAAACCTATGGTGGTATGATGAATGCTGTAGGACTTCAGAACCCTGGTATTGAAGAATTTATAAAAACAGACCTTAAATTCCTTAAAGACAAAGATACCAAGGTTATCGTAAATGTCTGTGGTCATTCAGTTAAGGATTATGTTGAAGTAGTTGAAAGACTTTCAGATGAAAATGTAGATCTTCTGGAGATAAATGTATCCTGCCCAAATGTAAAAGAGGGTGGAATAGCATTTGGTGTTGATCCAGAAGCTCTTAATAGTATTACTAAAGAAATAAAGGCAAAGGCTAAGCAGCCAGTTATAATGAAGCTTAGTCCAAATGTTACTGATATAACAGAGATGGCTAAAGCTGCTGTAGATGGCGGAGCTGATGCGCTTTCTCTTATCAATACTCTTACTGGAATGAAGATTGATATCAACAGAAGATGTTTTGCTGTAGCTAATAAGACGGGAGGAGTATCCGGTCCAGCTATAAAGCCTATTGCGGTAAGAATGGTATATCAGGTTTGTCATGCGGTTGATGTGCCGGTTATCGGTATGGGCGGTATAGCAACAGCTGAAGATGCCATAGAATTTATTATGGCTGGTGCAACTGCTGTATCTATCGGAACAGCAAATTTCCATGATCCTTATGTTACTGAAAAGGTAATAAAAGGTATTGAAGATTTCATGGGAAAGAATAATATCGAGACTCTCGACGAGATAAGAAAGTGCTTATAATATGGCATTATTAAAAAAGAAAAAGAGAAAGATCAAATACAGATTTGCAGATGATGTACTTGCTAAAGATACAGTCATATCCCTTATAATGGGGATATTGGCTGCTGTGGCTATCATTATTTCTGTGGTGCTTGCTGTGGCAAAACTTGGAAGAGCAGGAGAAGAAGTTGGACTTTTGCTTCTTAGTTCTATCGTAATGAGTGTCACAGGGCTTATATTTGGTATCATTTCACTTCATACAGTTGAAGGCGGAACTAATTCGAAACATATATCCATAATGATCTGTCTTATTGATCTTAGTTTAATAGTTTTATTTTATTGTTTTTCCAGAATCTAAGAAATTAAAAATAAGAAAAAAGGAAGGTTTTTGATGATGGGATACGAAGAAGATTTTTCTCTTCTTGAAAGGTATGAATTATCAGCTAAAAGAATAGCTGAATTAAATGAGGAATCCATCAAGCAGGAAATGGATGAAACACGTGATAATTTTGCGGCTTATTTCGCGAATATGGCACGTTATATCAATTCCTGCCTTTTTGTTTATGATAAGGTGAAAAAAGGTTTAGATGATATTTCTTTAGAGGAATTAAAGAAGATCAATGCAGACCTTTATAACGACTTAAGAAATGATTATGATAAGTGCTATGCTAATTCAGATTATGCAGAGAAGATGCTGGGAACATATGGACAGAGTCTTTCTTTCCTTGCTGCAGAACTTTACGGTCTGCCACAGTATATCTTTGATGATTCCAAATTAGATATAGTGATTCTTCTTGAATTATTCTTAGAGATTTACGGTCAGATGAAGGGACAGGAACTTCCTAATATATCTGATATTGAAGAAAGTATTTACTATTTTGCGTTTGATTATATAGAGCCTCTTATGGAGAAGAGAACAAAGGATATCCTTGTTTTTAATGAAGAATCCACGGCTTATAATATCATTATGAATTCAGATTTAAGTGATCTTAGATATTTATATCATTATGGAGAATATATTTCTTCTGATGAATTGCGTCTTGCAGAATATATGAATACTCTTTCAGATAAAGAGATTGATGACATGGCTCGTACATATACAACAGGTATGAGACGTGGATTTGAAACTATGAGAGTGCCATTTGATGATAAAAGAAGTGTTAATATCAGATATCATCTTGGACAGGAAAGAATGGTAAAGCGTGCCATTGAGCAGTTTAAGGAGATGGGACTTTCAGCTATAGTTAACAGATATGCAGTAAGCCGTCTTGTGCGTAAGGGCGTTGTGAAGCAGGGATATGAAAGTACTCCTGCAAATATGCAGTTTGAATATGATCATAGAATGGATGAAGCTTTATTCCTGGATAGAAGATTTATGGATAGAAAGCTTAATGCCATTAGAAATGCTTATGAGATGTATAAGAAAGAAGCATCAGAGTATGCAGGACCAGCTGTTATAGAGACATTTGGCGAAGAGACATTTCTTCCAAAAGCAAAGGATTCTATAATCCGTCTTTCAGATGAACAACAGAAGATCTTTACTGAGCTTTCTTCACGTTCAGGTCAGATTGCAAATGAGTATATTCCGGGAGATAAGTATAGCTTTACTATAATAAGTTATCCGCTTCCTTCTATCGGTGATAAATTTGAAGAGATCTTTAATGAGACAGTTAAAGTAAATAATCTTTCAAATGATAAATATACTGCAATCCAGCAGGCGATGATAGATGTACTTGATGTGGCAAAATCTGTAAGAGTTGTGGGTAAAAACGGCAATGAGACAGATCTTTATGTGCCTATGAGAGTACTTGATGATCCAGAGCATGAAACACAGTTTGAAAACTGCGTTGCTGATGTAAATATTCCGGTAGGTGAGATTTTTACATCTCCTGTTCTTAAAGGATTTAATGGACTTCTTCACGTTTCTTCAGTATATCTTAATGGATATCTTTTTAAGGATCTTAAGGTATGGCTTAAGGACGGAGTTGTTAATGACTATAGCTGTAAAAACTACAGCGATATGGAAGCTGGAAAGAAATATATAAAAGAGAATATTCTTTATAATCATGATACTCTGCCTGTAGGTGAGTTTGCCATCGGAACTAACACAACAGCTTACAGAATGGCTAAGGATTATGATATTATGGCATGCCTGCCTATTCTTATCATGGAAAAGACTGGTCCTCATTTTGCTTTAGGGGATACATGTTACAGCCATGCTGAGGATAAAAAGGTTTATAATCAGGATGGAAAAGAGATCATTTCAAGAGAAAATGATTTTTCTATTCTTAGAAATACTGATGTTTCAAAGGCATATTTTAACTGCCATACAGATATAACAATTCCTTTCGATGAGATTGGAAGAATATATACAGAAAATCATGATGGATCAGAGACTGATATCATAGTTGATGGAAGATTTGTGCTTCCTGGTACTATGGAGCTTAATATTCCACTTGATAAATAATATGAAGGGACCTTTAATTGTTTAGAGGTCCCTTATACATTTAATGATATTTAGGGGTGATTATATGAGAATAGTATGGATAGTAATTGACAGTGTGGGTATTGGGGCCCTTCCGGATGCTGATAAGTACGGCGACAAGGGAGCAGACACATTAGGACATATAGCTTTAAAGTCGGAAGTATTTAAAATTGATAATCTTAGAAGATTAGGCATAGGAAATATCCCGGGAGTATGTGAAAAGATAGGGGGAGTAAAAGAACCTGTCGGTTTATACGGAAAATCAAAGGAACTTTCTTCTGGCAAGGATTCCGTAACGGGACATTTTGAGATGATAGGAATAAATACCGTGGTGCCATTTAAGACTTATCTTAATGGATTTCCTCTGGATCTAATGGAGGAATTCCTTAGAAGAACAGGTCTTAAGGGATATCTTGGAAATAAGGTTGCATCAGGAACAGAGATAATTAAAGAGCTGGGAGATGAACATGAAAGAACAGGTTTCCCTATAATATATACTTCTTCTGATTCGGTTTTTCAGATTGCTGCATCTGAGGAAACATTTGGACTTGATAATCTTTATAAAGTATGTGAGATCGCAAGGGAGCTGCTTAAAGGAGAGAATCAGGTTGCAAGAGTAATAGCCAGACCATTTGTAAAAGAAAATGGTGTATATAAGAGAACTTCCAACAGGCATGATTATGCGATAAAACCTGATAAGGATAATCTTTTGAATTATCTTAAAGAGGATGGAATCATGGTTTATGCGGTTGGAAAGATAAATGATCTTTTCTCCGGCTGTGGTGTATCTCAAGCGGTTCATACTGATAATAATATGGATGGAGTGGATAAAACCATTAGGGCTATGGATGAAGTTGATCAGGGACTTATATTTACAAATCTTGTGGAATTTGATTCTACCTGGGGACATAGAAGAGATGTAAGTGGATACAGGCAGGGGCTTGAAGATTTTGATAGAAGACTTGTAGAGATAATGGATAAATTAAAAGATGATGATGTGCTTATAATAAATGCAGATCATGGCTGTGATCCTTCTTATAAGGGTACGGATCACACCAGAGAATATATTCCGATTTTAATCTATGGAAAAAATATAGAGCCAGGATGTCTTGGAATAAGAGACACATTTGCGGATATTGGTGCAACGGTAGGGAAATTGCTTAACTGCAGCAAAGAGTTAAAAATAGGAACAAGTCTTTTATAGGACTGATACAGTTTTAAAAACGTTAAAATATGGATGTTACCTGGGGTGATAAAAATGAGAATGTATGACATTATCGATAAGAAAAAATATAAGAAGAAGTTATCTGATGAAGAGATAAGATTTGTTGTTGATGGATATACTGAAGGAAGCATTCCTGATTATCAGATGGCAGCATTTCTTATGGCTGTATGGTGCAATGGAATGGATGAGGAGGAAACACTTTCTCTTACTATGGCCATGGCGCATTCCGGGGATATGCTGGATCTTTCTATGATACCGGGAACAAAAGTAGATAAGCATTCCACAGGGGGGGTGGGGGATAAGACCACTCTTTCAGTTGGGCCAATAATTGCAAGTCTTGGAATTCCAATGGCTAAAATGAGTGGAAGAGGACTTGGACATACTGGTGGAACTATTGATAAATTAGACAGTATTCCGGGTTTTTCATCTGATATTTCCGACGAAAGATTTATAGAGATAGTTAAAACTGTAGGTTTTTGTGATGCATCCCAGACTAAGGACTTAGCTCCGGCAGATAAAAAAATATATGCTTTAAGGGATGTTACTGCCACTGTAGATGATTATTCTCTTATAGCTTCTTCTATCATGAGTAAGAAGATCGCTTCCGGAGCAGATGCAATACTTCTTGATGTTAAATGCGGAAATGGTGCATTTATGCAGGATGTATCAAGTGCCCGAAAATTAGCAGAGTGCATGATGAATATAGGAAAGCTTTCCAATAGACAGGTGAACTGTATGATAACTGATATGAATGAACCTTTAGGAAATACCGTGGGTAATTCCATTGAAGTTATTGAAGCTATTGATCTTTTAAAGTATGGTTTTGACAGCGATAAGGTGGATAAAAGATATAGTGATATAGTGCTTTATGTCTGCCGAGAAATGGTTCTTATGTCAGATATATTTAAGAATGAAAAATATGAGAATACGACAGAAGAAGAAAAAATTTTAGAGGCTGAAAGAATTGTAAGAGAAACGGTGGAACAGGGTAAGGCACTTCAGAAAATGAAGGAATTTATAGCTGCGGAAGGTGGAGACAGTAACGTGGTTAATGATTATTCGCTGCTGCCAAAGGCTAAATATATATACGAAGTAACATTTGATAGAGATGGTTATTTAGACAGCGTAGATACTAAAGAAGTTGGAATGGCATCTCTTATGTTAGGGGCAGGGAGATTAAAGAAAGAAGAAGAAATAGATTCTGCAGCGGGTATAAGACTCTATAAGCATTTGGGTGATAAGGTTAATAAAGGCGAGAAATTTGCAACTCTTTATACAAATAAAGAGGAAATAATTAAGGAGGCAGAGGTAAGACTTCTTAATGCATATAAAGTTTCAGAAAAAGCCAATAGTACAAAAAATGTGATTATTGATATCATAAGACAAGTGTAATGTAGAATCTTTTGATTTGTAATATATCTATTTTTTGTATATAATAGAGACTAGTGACGGCGATTTATCAGCCTAAAACAATAAAACAGAGTGGTTATTAAAGGAGGAAGTTTTATATTATGGGAATCATTCAGAGATTTAAAGACATTATGTCAGCTAATATCAATGCTCTTCTTGATAAGGCAGAAGATCCAGAGAAGATGATCGATCAGACAATGAGAAATCTTACAAGAGATCTTGGTAAGGTTAAAGAAGAGACTGCAGCTGTTATGGCAGATGAGCAGAGAGCTAAGAGAGAACTTGACGAATGTACAGCAGAGATGCAGAAGATGCAGACTTATGCAGAGAAGGCAGTACTTGCCGGAAATGATGCAGATGCAGCTAAGTTCCTTCAGGAAAAATCAAAGCTTCAGGTTAAGCAGCAGTCATTACAGCAGACATATGAAGTAGCTACAGCTAATTCAATGAAGATGCGTCAGATGCATGATAAGCTTGTTAATGATATTAATGAACTTAATTCAAGAAGAGATGCTATCAAAGCTAAGATCAGAGTTGCAAAGACTCAGCAGGATATCAATAGAATCCAGTCTTCAGTTAGTGATTCAGCATCAAGCATTTCAGCGTTTGAACGTATGGAAGCTAAGGCTGATGCAATGCTTGACAGAGCAAATGCAGAAGCAGAACTTAATTCAACTGAAGCTACAAGCGAAGTAGATGCACTTGCATCAAAGTATGATGCAGCTCCGGACGCAGCCGTTGAAAGTGAGCTTGCAGCACTCAAGGCAAAACTTGGAGTTACTTCATCTGATCAGTAATGAACGGATTAAATAAAAAACAAGAAGAGGCCTGCTCGTATACCGAGGGGCCTCTCCTTATTTTGGCGGGAGCAGGATCAGGCAAGACCAGAGTTTTAACCCATAGGATTGCCTATCTTATCAATGAAAAGTCAGTAGCTCCTTATAATATTCTGGCTATCACTTTCACCAACAAGGCTGCAAAAGAGATGCGTGAAAGAGTTGATAAGATAGTAGGTATGGGATCGGAAGAAATATGGGTAAGTACTTTCCATTCAATGTGCGTGAGAATCTTAAGAAGATTTAATGAAAAAAGGGGAGGAACCAATAATTTCACTATCTACGATACCGATGATCAAAAAACAGTTATTAAAGAGACTCTTAAATATTTAGGGCTTGATGAAAAAAAATATCCTGTAAAAGCTATGATATCAGCCATATCTAAAGCAAAAGAGGAATTTCTAGATCCGGAACAATTTGAAAGAACTGCCGGGTCTTCATTTTATGACCTTCAGGTAGCAAAGGTATATCATGAATATCAGAAACGCTTAAGGCAGAATAACGCCATGGATTTTGATGATCTTATATTTAATACCATACAGTTATTTACCTTCCAGCCGGATGTTCTTAAGCTCTACCAGGAAAGATTTAAATATATCATGGTAGATGAGTATCAGGATACAAACCATACTCAGTTCTTACTTGTTAAGATGCTTGCTTCAAAATATAGAAACCTTTGCGTTGTAGGTGATGATGATCAGTCTATTTATAAATTCCGCGGAGCAAATATTGAGAATATCCTTAGTTTTGAAGATGTATATCCTGATGCCAAGGTAGTAAAACTTGAGCAGAATTACAGATCTACAGCTAATATCCTCAATGCGGCAAACGGAGTTATAGCCAATAATGAAGGAAGAAAAGATAAGTCTCTCTGGACTGAAAATGAAGATGGAGAGAGAGTATTCTTTACCAGATATGAAAATGAAAGAGAAGAAGCACTGGGAGTTGCAGATCAGATGATCGAAGATATGAACCAGGGTGCGCTTCTTAATGACATGGCTGTTCTCTACAGAACCAATGCTCAGTCAAGAGTATTAGAAGAAAGACTTATCAGAGCTAATATCCCATATAGGCTTGTGGGCGGAACTAACTTTTATTCAAGAAAAGAGATAAGAGATATAGTTGGTTATTTAAAATGTATCTCAAACCCTGATGATGATGTGTCACTTCAAAGAATAATAAATGTTCCACGACGTGGTATAGGTAATTCGACTATTGAAAAATTAGCTGATTTTGCTGAAGGAAATGGACTCAATCTTTATGATGCCATTGCGGATTCAGAAATAGTACCTGGAGTATCAAGAGCCGTGACAAAGCTTAATTCTTTCTATGAAATGATGGAAGAATTTAAGAGAGAAGCATTTGATGAAGAGACAAGTCTTTTAGAACTTTATAATGATATTCTGGATAAGACAGGCTATATGGCAGAGTTGAAAGCTGATACTTCAATTGAAGCGCGTACCAGAGTAGAAAACTTAGAAGAATTTAGAAATAAGATCACAGACTATGAAAAAGGTGAAGAACATCCTACACTGGCAGGTTTGTTAGAAGAAGTGGCTCTGGTAGCTGATGCAGATAAGGATGATGATCCGAATAGCGATAAGGTTACCCTTATGACTCTTCATAGTGCTAAAGGTCTGGAATTTCCTTACGTTTATATGGTTGGAATGGAAGAAAGATTATTCCCTAGCGGAATGTCTCTTGATTCAGATGATCCTGATGCAGCGGAAGAAGAAAGAAGACTCTGCTATGTAGGAATCACCAGAGCTATGAAGAAATTATATATGTCTGCGGCAAAATCCAGAATGGTAAATGGAATTACTCAGTATCCGGCAGTATCAAGATTTGTAAAGGAAATTCCTAAAAATCTTATCAGATACAGAGGACTTTCCATGGAAGACAGGGATGATTCACACTATGAAAGTTCATATGACAGTGGAAATCGTTATTCATTTGGAGGATCATATAGCGGCGGAAGAGCATCGTATTATGACGACTATCAGTATGAAAGACCAACATCTTTTAGAAAACCTAAGAGAACAGAGTATACAGGTAAGAAATTAGAGAAACCTCAGATCTATGGACTCTCTAAAGGTATGCCTCAAAAGGTGGAGCTGGATTACACAGTTGGTGATACTGTAAAGCATATTAAATTTGGAAAAGGAACAGTAAAAGAGCTTATTCAGGGCGGAAATGATTATGAAGTCACTGTAGAATTTGAGACAGCAGGAGAAAAGAAAATGTTCGCATCCCTTGCCAAATTAAGGAAAATTTAACAATATAAAATCTTTTTTCTGTGGAACATGATGAAATTCTGTGGTATAATCAAATCACATTTAGATCTTTAGCGAAAGGTGGGTCGTTACTTTATGAAGAAAGAAGAACTTAGAGAAGAAGGCGCTGTTGAGGGAGCAAAGAATGCGATTATCTCAGTAGCAATCATTGTAGGTATTATCACACTTATTGTTGGTATTGCTGTAGCAGTTTACAAGTATCTTACACCAGATTATCTTGATGATTTTGATGAATTCGATGATGATTTTGATGATGATTTCTTTGAAGATGATGATCAGGATGAGATTACAGAAGATGTAAAGCCTGAAGCAGTAACAGCAGAAGCTTAATCTACACTTTAAGAATCTTTTAAAATATCCGCGATGGATTTTCCGTCGCGGTTTTTTATTTAAGAAATAATTAATATCTTTACATATATTAAATTAATTATTATGCATTATCATAGGAGTACGTTATAATTATTATCTGGATATTTATAATTTTAACATTTAATTGAGGAGAAGAAAAATGGCAAATATTCTTGTATGCGATGATGACAGAGAGATAGCTGATGCTATTGAGATTTATCTCAGAAGCGAAGGGCATAGAGTAATTAAAGCCTATAACGGACAGGAAGCTTTGGATAAAATGGAGGGGGAAGAGATACATCTTGTTGTAATGGATATCATGATGCCTGTTTTAAATGGTATAGAGGCTACACTTAAATTAAGAGAAAAGTCACATGTTCCTGTAATCCTTCTTTCAGCAAAGTCTGAAGATAATGATAAGATACTTGGTCTTAATATAGGGGCGGATGATTACGTTACAAAACCTTTTAATCCGCTTGAGCTTGTGGCAAGAGTTAAATCGCAATTAAGAAGATATACTGAACTTGGTGCTGCACCTGAAGAAAATGAAGATAAGGATGAGGTTATAGCTAACGGCGGCCTCATTATTAATGATAGTACCAAGGAAGTGGTCTGTGATGGAAGAGAGATAAGACTTACTCCTATTGAATATAACATTATTAAATTTCTGGCAGAAAATGCAGGAAGAATATTCTCTACATCAAGACTCTATGAAGCGGTATGGAATGAGGAAGCCATTGGTTCAGATAATGTAATAGCTGTTCATATAAGACATATTCGCGAAAAGTTAGAAATTGATCCTAAAAACCCAAGATATTTAAAAGTTGTCTGGGGTCAGGGATATAAGATTGAAAAGATGGAGTAAAGTAGTAAGTGGAAGCTAAGAAGACAAAGGTAAATGTTTTAAATCTAATATTCTTTATACTTAGTTTTATTGCAGTAATGCTGTTCGGATGCGCTTTTATATCAGCATATGGAAGATTTCAATTCTTTCAGGATGATAATCTTGAAATAGTAAAAGATTATAGAGAAACTGATTATGTTAAAGAATACTTAGGTGAGGCTGTTAAGAGTTTTGCAAATGAACTTGTTGCAAGAGAAGATTATGCCTCAATTCCCAATTATGGAAAGATAAATACCATCAATTATGATACAAGAGTTTATTTAGAGATTGATATTTCAGATTATGCCAAGAGTATTGGCAAGAATTATTATTCTTTGTTAGATGAAATATTTATAAATGCAGGCTTCTCAGATAAGAGAGGAATGTATCATTATGTTGATTCAAGATTTAATTATGCATATGATTCATTTTCGGATCTGACTGGTTTCATTGTGATAAAGCCTGATGATTATATAGATTTATTGTCTCAATGTGGAGAAGAATATAAAACCGGAACACAATATTCAGATGTACAAAGAGAAGTAATATCTGAAATAGAGAATAGTTATGGTGTAAAACTAAGAGATGGCGACAGGTTTTATATATATGATTCGAAGAAATATTTTATATATTTCAAAGAGTCAAGAGAATTTATAAATAACTATCTGGGATTCTGTGATATAGACTCTATAACTTATTATGACAAATTATATGTACCATATGATTTCGTATATACAGAGTATCAGATGAGAAATGTTGCATCGGCTGATCTTATAGAAAAGAAGGAAGTTAAAAACAGGATCTTAACGGCCCCATTCTTTGAGAATGAGATGTTTGCTTACATTTCAACTCTTTCAAGCAATCAATTAGAGTCTTTAAAAGGTAATAGTAATATATCTTTTGACTCCCTTATGAGTGCGCCATATGCATATATTGCCTATGGAAGAGGCCGAAGCTGGGATGGACAGTCTATTGATAGGAATAATTATAAGAACGAGAGACAGAAGATTTTAAAGACAAAATGTGATTTCTATGTAAGTTATGATGAAGGCGTTATTACAGCATTTACAATCGATTATAATGGCAATGTGAAGCAGCTGGATGCATTCTATAAGGATGATATTACAGAACTTGAATCCTTACAAGGTAAAGAAGAAACTTCTTTTATCATAGGTATAAGACCAAATTCATTAAGGGTTGGCCAATATTATACGCCTTTTAACCTTGAAGAATTACAGTTTACATTTATATTTTGTAAATATATAGCGAATCCTCTCGCGGTTATGATTCTTGCAGCTGTTGTACTGCTGATCTGTATCATTTCAATGACGGTTCTTGCCGGAAAAACCTTTGATAAGGAAGGGAATCCAAAGATAGAACTGGCTCCAGGGGATAATCTGCCGCTGGAAATGCTTATAGTAGTACTATTTATGATGACAGCAGGCTGCCTCATTATGAGACGGGTGGCTGTTGAATATATAAGATCCATAAAGATTGAAAATGACAATATGCCGCTTCTTATAAGCATATGCTTTGCGGTTGGCCTTATGTATTCCATTTTCGTCTGGATATATCTTTCAGTTGTAAGAAGGATAAAGATGAAGATATTCTTTAAGAATACCATAGTAGCGGGTGTTCTTAGAAAGGTATCCAAATCCGTTGATTATTTTTCGTTAAAGACCAGAGGTAAGAGGTGGGCAGCAGTAAAGGCTGGACTTCTATTCCTGGTTAATATAGTTGCATTTGCCATGACCTTTTTTGTGGATGCCTGGGATATCTTGATTATTATTCTTATTGCTGTGATATTTGATGTTATAGCAATGACAAGATATATAAAGTATTCTGTCCAGATGACAAAGGTATTAAATGAATTTGATAAGCTTGATCAGGGTGATTTTGATGTATTCATAGATACATCTGAATATTCAGGTGATTCAAAGGCCTTGGGTGAATCTGTTAATAAGATCGGTGAAGTACTTAGAAATAAGGTAGATATCTCAACTAAAGATGAAAGACTTAAGGCTGAGCTTATCACCAATGTTTCTCATGATATAAAAACACCTCTTACATCTATAATCAGCTATATTGATCTGCTTAAGAGAGAAAATATAGAAAATGAGAATGCTAAAAAGTATATTGATATACTTGAGAATAAGTCCCTTCGACTTAAGAATCTTACCCTTGACCTTATTGAAGCTTCAAAGGTAAGTACCGGTGCCATACAGCTTGAGAAGATGGATTTTGATCTGTCTGAGTTCCTTAACCAGCTGTGCGGCGAATACGAGCAGAAATTTATAGATGCAAATCTTACACTTGTAGTAGATATTCCGGAAACTCCTGTTATAATAAATGGGGACGGAAGAAGGTTATTCAGAGCGTTCGGTAATCTCTTCGTCAATGCATATAAATATGCTTTATCTTCAACAAGAGTATATATCAGTTTAAAAGT
>AUXO016542492.1_pt1 | contig 14737 bp, 10 predicted proteins | sample 768731 | NCBI WGS metagenome assembly AUXO01 (sample SAMN02715735, study PRJNA202380) | gut metagenome | biome: sheep rumen | host: Ovis aries | place: New Zealand: Palmerston North | reverse complement strand
ATTTCTTGGCACATCAGAGTATAAATCCTTTTTTTAAACCGTATCTTTAAATCGTCATAGATACTATGTATACTAAACCCGACGATAACCCCAAGAGTATTACTCACAACATCATCACACTCTGCAATCCCCATACCAGTAAAATATTGATATACTTCGATGACAATCGAAAAAAGAATAGCTTGTACCCACCCATGCTTTATAGATGATAGTGCACAGCCAAGCGGAACAAAAAGCCAGATATTATTCAAAATATTTCGTCTTAACGCTGTAGATGAAAAGAATTGCTTATAAGACCAGAATAAATCCAACATGCTTCGAGATGCTCCCGGTTCTCGATAAACAAACGTCATAACAAGAATAAACATTCCATACAACAGAATAAATATATATTTCAATCTCCCCTTTAGATTTATCACAAGAATGGATAGAAGTATACCCAAAGTAGCAACTATTTGTATATGATTATTTAGATAATTATCAATACGGAACATTTTTCTCCCATTTTTATCTAGATAAACCCTCTGGCCATTCTCTATTCTACTCCCATATTGATAGGCACCAGCCGTCACTGGTTGTTCATTAGCATCATAATAAAGTTGTATTTTTCCTTTTTCATCATAAGTGGTTTTGATAATAGCATATCCTTCTATAGTATTAATTGGCCTTTCATCAACTCCTAAATACGTAGTAATAACTTCTCTTCCTTGATTATCATATATTCTTTGAACACCGTATTGACCTAATGATAAAGACACAGGTTTCCCATCTACTCCATAAAAGAGATCTATTCGAATATTATCAGAATAGATTCGCTTTATGACCGAATACCCTTTCTCCTGTATTATCAGATTGCTGTTATTATCTAGATATTGAACTTCTATTTCCTTACCATTTTCCAAAATATGCTTACATTGCCAATATCCTGAACGATGTTCCACTTGTTCATTCCCTATATAATATGTATCAATGTAACACTGTCTATCCTCTGTATAAGTTCTATGTATAGAATCAAATCCATCGTTTATCAAAACAGGATTGCCCTCTTTATCGAGATAGCTGATAGTACCGTCTTTCTTAGAAATTTTGCTGTATCCGGCTGGGAGCACAACCTCTCTTTCTTTTTCATCAAAGTATTCTTCATAAGAATCCGTCTTGATTACCGTCGCATAGCCTTTATCAGCTGCAACTGTGATCTTACCATTTCTCATATAGTCTATACGCGTGAAAGATTTATCAGTTATTTCCCTAAGTATTAACTCATCCGAAACGTATTGCACTGGAATGGTTAGAGTGAAAAACATTAGTAAAAGGATAGTTATCATGAGAAAAGAATTTTTTATAACTCTATATTTCATTTTCTTCTCAATACAGTTCTAAAGAGTTGCAATAAGTACTTTCTATAAAAAATGAGATTAATTAGAATTGATATTATAAAGAACACTATAGATGTTTTAATAGCTAACGCAACCCACTCGACATACGATACATCAGATAATTTTCGGCTCAGTGGTATTAAAGCATAACAAAATATTGTAATTATATCCACTAATCCTTGTTTGGCAAATATCTTCGTCGATCTCTTTACCAGATTCTTTGCATTATAGAACGCCATCCATATGGTCTGATATAGCATTGACACAAATGTTCCGATTGCAACTCCAACTAGTCCCCATGCTTTTACACATGCAACTGAAATAACAATATTCATTATCGTAGCTATAATATAATTATTTTGGGTTTGTTTATAATGCCCCGCTGCAAATATCATAAGATTGTACGGAAGTCGAAGGCAATGACACGCATGCGCAGCGACGATAAGCCCCGCAAACAAAGGTTGGATATAGTTGGCATCAGTTATACCCTTTGTGTAACATTGAATAAATGGAACAATCAGAAAACCTGTGCATCCAAATACAAATATAACCGCTGTATGGACAATCCACTCGATCCATGAAAATGTCGATTGTAATCTATCCTCATACTGCTTAGCCCATAAATTTCCAAGATACGCCTCAATACCATTCATCATCGAGGTAAAGAGTCTTTTTACACCATAAACAACAAGATGATATGCCGCATAAATTGAGACATCTGAGAATGATCCTAGTATGGTTAAAACTATAGTATCTGTATCATTTAAAACAACATATGCAACATGTTGTGCCATACCATTCCATTTCTGTTTAATGGGCTCCTCTTCATACTTTATTTTATAATTTAAGTCATAATGCTGACGTACATACCAAGCCAAGAATACAGGTCGCACCAGAAAGATTAAAGAAGTAGTCAGTTTCACAACATGTATGCTGAAACCAAAACGTATCAATACAACGCAAGCAATGGTGTTCAGGATAAGTGTAACTGTTTGCGCCGTGTATTGTATGTAACCCTTCTGATCAGCCGTGAGGAGTAAGCGATTTACAATCCCGAAATAGTATTGTGCAAATGAACTGATACTCATCGCAGCTATCAATGTCGCAGAATACATCCAACTGAATTGCTGTCCAGAAATATAAGGATAAATGGCAATTAGAACAATTATATAAGCCAACATTATCTGTGCAATACGCTTAAAGAACTTTCCCGCAGAAGCCATTACTCGGCTCGTCTGTTCTATATTTTTATCTGCGAGAGGCTTATATAATGCAGATTGGACTACCTTTCCAACACCTAATTCGAGAAATGTAATTATTCCAATAAACTGAGTAATTGAATTCACGAGTCCATTGATACTTGAACCGTATTCTCCCATAATGAGACGTGGGAGAATAAATCCGCTGACAATGGATACAACTTCAAATATTAGAGATGTAATCGTATTTAGCTTTAATTTCTTGTGCATAAAAATATTCCACTTCCATAATAGTGTACATTTTCTCATCTACAAAAAGTGGGTACTTTTATAGACATGTTAGTTTATTCTACGTACGTTGTATTATAAAAAGATACTAAATTGGTAAATGTATAAGATCGCCCAACAACTTGTTTGCTTCATCCGGACACCACCGAGCGATTCCATTCGTTGGTGTAAAAGTCAATTCTCCAAAATATACTTTGTTGTTAATATCATATAAGTCAACTCTAACAAATATAAATGGAGTACTAAGAATTTCTGCGATTTTAATCATGCTATCAAGGTTGGATGGTTTGGCTGGGCTTTTCTCAAAGCTTGGATATGTTAATGTATGTATATCAACCAAATTCCAATCTGTATCAAAGAATGCAGAATGTCCACCTTTTAGATTCTTTCCCCTGTCTCCAATTACTTCAATATATGTGGGTTTTCCGTTAAAGCAAAATATTTTGTAGTCTAAAAGATTTCCATCAAGTTCCTGCATATATTCTTCAGCTATTATTTTTTTTGGCATTTTTAAATACTGAAGTTCCATTCCATTGAAGCCATATGTTACTTCCAGCCACTCTTTAAGAAGTTTACGAATAGAATCTATATTTATTTCATTTTTATTTGTAATGATGAGATTTAGTTTACAGGCTGCACTTTGTTTTAAGACGAATGATTCCGGCAACTTTTCAAAATCTATTTCTTTTTCAGAATCCCATACTCCTAACAAAGGAATCAGATGTAATTCATGTAAAGCAAGGGATTTTATATAATCCCTAACCCTATATTTATCAGAACAAATTTGGCGGAGTTCAGTGTTATCATTTACTTTAAGCCACTGAATTTTGTCATTGAAAGTTTCAGGGTTTTTAATATTAAGAACTGTTCTATTACAATAGTTTTCATACCATTCACCCAGTTCTGATTCATACTCATCCTCTGTTAACTTCTCATAGTATTTATGTTGCAAATACAGATATGTATTAAACTTGATAACTTTTAAGCGGCTCAATTTATATCTAATATAACCCAAAATTCCGAATCTTTTCAGATAATACTTTGCCTTCATTTTATTAGAATCTCCTAAATGATATTGTATGTAATCACTTTTATTAACGCCTATATTTCTTTATGATTTGATAAATATTCAATTTTAGAAAGATATATTTAACGAGTGTTTTAAGTGATTTATCTAGATATAATGCTCTATTGCTGTAAAGAACTTGATCATCCTTTTTCAACAATGGATATGCACAAGAATCCATAAGATTATTACTAAAAAAGCGAGCCAATTTAGAGCCAGGAACCATAAAATCTCGGTACTTTTCTTGAAAGTAAAATGACATATCATATATTCGACTCGGATTATTGGTTATAGAATCATCTCCAATGTACCTTTCGACAAGGCTTTCCTTAATAAAATACACTTTGAATAATTGAATAGCATTTAACATAAAATCAAGGTCTTGATACCTAGTTACTTTCTCATCAAATCTAATCTTATCACCTACATGCTTCCTCATTAGTATTACTTGAGTGCTGATTCCAAAAGCGCCATTTATTGGTGCTAGCTCACCTTCATGCGAACCACTCATGGAAACAAAAACAGAACCATCTCTTCTCGTACATTTTGTTTGGCAAACTACAATATCAATTTCTGGATATCTGTCTAAGACATCCATCTGTTTTTCAAGTTTACGTTCATGCCAAGTATCATCACTATCTTGAAACGCAATGTAATCTCCAATAGCAATGTCAATCCCATGATTCCGTGCGACACACGCACCAGCATTTTCCTGATATACGTATTTGACACGTGGATCAGTAAAACTGTTGATGATTTCTTTTGTATTATCTGTTGAGCCATCGTCAACAATGATTAACTCTATATCAGAGAAAGATTGATTAAGCACTGATTTTATTGATTTTTTTATGCAATGTGCTCTATTGTAAGTTGGAATAATAACTGATACCATTGGATCCATTCTCCATTTTATTAACTTTATCCGGAACGTGTTTTATAGCAGCTATGGTGAAAAAAGCCAAAATAAACGCCAGCGACTGAGCTTGCTGTGTAAAGTAGAATCTCACAACAGAACTAAAAATCTTCTGCAATAACAGAATATATAAAAGCAGCGATCGAAGACTCTCTTTATAGTAAGCATTTACAAATGTTCTCCCGCACATAACGCCGAATATAAACAAACATATTACTACACCTAAATATCTGCCATCCAGATATGGTTGATAAAAGATTGTTACAAAAGCATTCATATACATCCCGCCGCCAATATTGGTTCCTCTTTCCATCATTTCAAACGACATATAATGAATATTTGTGACGAATGTGGGATACGTAGAAAAAATGCCAATTGTCTTCAGTATGAATAAAATTGGGTAAAGCAACCCATAAAATGAAGACATGCCAAATCCATAAACGCCAGAATCATTTACAACATCAATATAATGATCAAAATGCCTTATTGGAGCAACATAATATACGAAAAACTGGCGTAATAAATCTACATCTGCACCTTTCCTTGCAGTGGTCATTGTAAGTAGAAAAAGAATAGCGGCGACAGCAGCAACGATTACTATTTTTTTATATCGTTTAATACTTTTCAATTCAATATGCTTATATTTTTTTGCATATAGTAAGAAAACGCAGGCAAAGTATATCAATACAAAAAGTATTACTGATCTTCCTCCTGTTGTTAAAACAAATAAGGCTAAAAGCAATATCGACTCAATAATTAATATTTTATTCTTTTTACCCATAAACAAGTCAATAGGCAGTATGGCTATTGCTACATATGTCGTAGGGATTGCGATAAAAACTTTTACTAAATATTTCGCATAGGATGAGTATAATGGATTCTCTTCTGCCATAGTATTAAGCTGTCTTACATATGCATAAGTATTTCCAGACAGAAGCAGTCTAAATACAATCAGAAACTGACTAATATAGTAAATTAAGGCAATAGCGCATAACACATGCATAAGTCTATATCGTATAACATAATCAACGTTATGCTTGATTGTAGTGCTATGAATATTACCTATTTTAAACCTTATATTTTTGGCCGAGACCAAAACTCCAGCCAAATATGAGATTAATCCAATGACTATAATCACATAAACCCTATAGTCCGGATTTGTTACATCATATAAACCTAGATTAGTAAAAGGAAGAATTATTCCCCAGAAAGCGAACATAGATGTTATCGGATTTAGAATAAATTTATATTTACGATAACCCAATACCGCTACTAAAAAACAAAGTGCGCTGGTTAATTGAGGCATATTATTTACTCCTCGAGTATCTTTATGAAACGTGTGTAGTTCTTCTCAGCATTAAATAATCGATTCCATGTGCATCTAGCAATTTTTCGTTGCGCAACATATTTGGTTTTTTCCATATTAAAGTAGCTTATAACAGAATTGGTTAATTCCTCATTTTTAAAATCTTTGTCCAATAATATATAAAAACCCTCACCACATAGTATTTCTGATGTTCCTCCAACATTAGTGGCAACACAAGGTATGCCAAACGAAATTGCTTCCATAATAGCTACTGGAATACCCTCGGATTCACTAACATTCACAAATAGGTTAAAAGGTGTTTCTTTATACTCATTCATTAATTTTGAATTGTCCACATTCCCTTTGAAGATGTATTTAATATTTGGGCCAAGCATTTTAGAAGCATGTTGCTTTACTTGATCAAATAACTTACCATCCCCATAATGGGTCCATTCTATATCAATATCCTTAATCAATGACAATGCATCCACTATCCTCTCTACACGTTTCACTTCACTAAGAACTGAACAACTGACTATTCTAAACACATCATTTTCTTTAGGAAACGGACCCATTCCATGGTCTTCCGTACCTAAATATGAGGTCATGATTTTAGTTTCAAATTCAGGATATCGATTTTTCAAATAAGTGCGTCCGTATTCGGAACAAATATAAACTGCATCTACCGCGTTTAAAACTGTCTCTCTAAGCGGAATATAGTTAGAACTATGCCTTTCGTCATAAAGATCATAACCATGAGCTCTTGCGATTATTTTACCGTTTGATTTAAATTGTTTTTTTAGTAGTATTGCAACATACGGTTGATATTCAAATCTATAGGAATAGAATACTAGATTATCTTTGTTGATGTTTTTTAATCCTTTTTCAATAACCCGCGCTTCGTGATGTGCTCGGCACAAATATACAACAAGGCTAATCAATGTGTCCTTGTTCAATCTCTTTTTGTGTATCAATCGTAGTGTTTCTTTATAAAAATTACTATCGCCTAAAACAACTATACTTTCAATAAAGTACTGAATTCTATTGACATACCTGACCGGCAAAACAGTTGCTTCAACCTGAAGTTTTCTTTTGCGCTTGGCATGTTCGTCACGAAGCTGCAACGCACAAATTATAACATGGTCGAATTGATTATAGTATTTACTTTCTACTTCCAAATACGGCTCCCATGAACCATATGGAAACTCATTTGATAATAATACAAGAGTTTTCATAATCGCATTCTCCTCATCCATTAAACATAATTTATCATATGTACAGTATGGAATTATAAAACTCAATCGGAGAACTTGTGAGCCTTAATTCCTTGTATAATATGAGTTGAAAAAGATTGCCAGGTTTCTTCTTTCGAACCACAAATCTTTCACGCTTATATACTCGAAAAAACTAAAAATATGTCGCTAAACTAACTATATAGCAATTAATCCCAGCCACAATTAATAGTCTAATCATGGCCGGGATCAGACGATAACTCTAGAACAGATTCAAATCTTTCATCATGTTTTCAAATCACATCTACTTCTATATTTTCCTGGATTTTTTTAACTTTTCTTTGGCAATCCTCGATAGAATCTCCTTTAACAATTATTTGCCCTACGCAATCTGCTGAACTTTCAAATATGTGAAGTTCATCTCCTGGATGCTTGAAAAAAGTGATTTCTAGAATATCATCATCCATAAGACCAGAGTATTTAATCTCCTTGACTATTCCTTTTTTGTCTGTGGATAATATCATCCGTGCCAGTCCAGAAGTCGGTCGCGAACTTCTCTTCTCCCAAAAGCTAAGAGGACTTTCACCAACAGCCATGGCCGCAATCATTTTATAATACTCAATGTTATAGTTAATCTCAACAAGCTCTGGCAGGCAGTTCGCTCCAACCCGTCCTGTTAACTCAATCATGTACACTGTATTATCTTTCAAAATCAAATCAACATTCACGGCACAATTGTTTAATCCAATTGCTTTTATTGCTCTTTTGACAATTACTTCAGTTTGACGATATATATTATCATCACATTTCAAGGGTACATAATGTCCTACAGGAACAGCCGTATGACTCATATAAGTTTCATCACCATGAGGCATGACAAATAAAACTTCACCGTTAAATACAAATGCCTGTGCACCGAACTCCCATCCTTCTATATATTCTTCAACAATGCAATAATCTCTTTTTGTAAGTTTCATTGCTTCACGGAACCCATCAATTGCAGATTCTCTGGATTTTGCAATATATATTCCCCTACTACCCGCAAGATCTGTTGCTTTTATTATCACAGGGAGTTGGATTTTGTCTAATGCGTGGATAAGTTCGTCTTCACTAGATATTTGTAGATATTGAGCCGTTTTTACTCCGTTTTTTATAAATGCGGCTTTCATTTTTGACTTATCATTGCACATTATTGCAGTTTCTTCTGAAATTCCTGTTAGTCCAAGACGGTCGCATACTCTTCCTAAAGATGATAATCCTTTGTCAAGGCATGCGGTTGCAACCCCATCCAAGTTGAGATCTTTTGCTTTTGAGTAAACTGTATCTACATCCATTATGTTCATATAACATACTTCATCTGCAAGCGCTATCCCCGGAGGATTATTATCTGGCATAGTACCCGCGATCGTTACAATACCTAGCTCTTTTGCTGCTTTATATAAGCCTACCTGACCTCGTCCTGCTCCTAAGATTAAGAGTCTCTTACCTTCAAAACCCATGATTAACCTCCTTAATTGTTATTGTTATAGATACCTTTTCTGTTTATAACTGATTCTATAGTTTTAAAAAAAATACGCACATCCAACCAAAAGGTAATTTTTTGGGCATATTCAGCATCTAAGGCAAGTTTTTCTTCCTGTGAAATGCTATTTCTGAAATATGCTTGCGAATATCCAGTTATTCCAGGCTTAACAGATAGTCTCTCTATTCTTTTTTGATCGTATTCCTCTAATGGGCGATCTATAGTAACAGGCCTGGGACCGATGAAACTCATATCGCCTTTTAATATATTAAAAACCTGAGGAAGCTCATCAACTGAAGTTTTTCTCATCAGTTTTCCAATTTTCGTAACTCTCGGATCCGTTGGGCTATTAAAAGTAGAATTATCAGCATTTCTTATGTCAGGTGCATTCATCTTCATCGAACGCAATTTATACATATTAAAAATTTTACCATGTAATCCACGACGTTTAGCCAAATAAAAAATCGAACCATGATCCTCAATCCAGATCAGTGGAGCAAAGACTCCAATGACGATACAAACGATGGGTGTTAATAACAATGCCCCGAAAAAATCGATAATAGGTTTAAAATAATTTCTATACATACGCTATTCTTTATTCATATTATTCAACAACGACATCTATCAAAGAATGGGCAACCTTACAAGTACTCATTGCCTCCTCCGCAGTGGCTCCTGTCGCGATAACATATCCTATCCTAGAGGCACCGCTTTCTAATTCTCCCAAATGTTGCCCGATTCTACAATCAACAGATACCTCTGTTATACCTGGAACTGCCTTTGCCTTGTTAACACCATTTATCATTTTTACAGTACCTGGTTTCGGAAGAATGAAGAGGATTGCAGCTCCTCTTGAATATTTTGCTTCTATATCAGGAGATTTTCCCAGCGCAACTTCTATTGTTGCTCTTGTCATATCTATCCCAGTAGAGAGTGGAACCAAATGTGTTGTAATACAGCCCCCCCCCATTCTAGCTCCAATTTCTACCATTTTAGGGCCTTCTTTAGTAATTATGATTTCTGCATGTCCGGCACCATTTCTTATTCCAACTGCAATTGCTGCGCGGCAAGCCAAATCAGCTATTTGCTTTTTAAGCTTATCCGAATGCCTGCTGGGTTGTGAATGACCAATTTCTACAAAGTGTGGATTTCCAGATGTATATTTGTCTGTTATTTGAAGTACATTAGGATTTCCATCGATAACCATCAATTCCACACTTACCTCTGGTCCTTGCATGTATTCTTCAATAATCACATCCCCATTTCTTCCATTATTTGAACTATATTCAACTGCTCTTTTCAGTTCATCAGCATTATGAATCAGCATAATTCCTCTACTACCAGAATTATCTATAGGTTTTGATATGACAGGATATTTCAGATGATAAATTACCTTGTCAATGCAATCGCCTTTCCTTAATACTATATATTGGGGATGATCAACATTTGCTTTTTCAAATGCTTTTATCATTTTATACTTATCAGTTGAGCAAATAGATGACTGATAATCTAATCCTGGTAAGTTTAATGCCTCACACGTAAAAGCAAGCGCTCTCATTGGCATATCTGTACATAGTGTAATAATCCCATCTGCACTAAAAGATCTTGCTGCTTCGAGAACTCCTTTCTCATCTATCGTACTAACAGGGAAAAACATATCAGCATATTGAACCCCTACCGCATTGCTGTTGATATCTACTACAGCAACTTGTAATCCCATCTCTTTTGCCTTAATAATTGCAGGCAGTTGAAAATCTGATGCTCCTAAAACTAATACTTTTTTGGGCTTCACTTCATACACCTATAGACCTTAATACTCCGATCATTTTCTCGCTAATAACAACCTGTTGATATTCGTTTTATTCGACTAATCCCTTTTGTGTTGAATGTCGTTGTAGTTTACTGCTGAAGAAATAGATTACGCATATTATAGGATATCTGCTATATATCCTGATTCAAACATACTTATTCCTTTCAATAATCAACAATTATATTTAACTTTGCAAATACGAAATCTATTATTTCCCTATAATTTTATATGCTACTTCCTTCAAACTTATACACACATATTCAACATCCTCATCTGTCAGTTTTGTGTGCAACGGTAATGTAATCAAGTTGTGATAGTAGTCATAGCTATTTGGATAAGCTGAGCAATCCTTGCCATAGGCTGACATCATCGGCAACGGTTTGTAGTGAACATTTGTTGCGACCCCTTTTTCTGCCATCTGTTCAATGAAATGATTGCGCTGATCAATCGTTATTCCAGGCACACGAATTAGGTAAAGATGGTTACTACTATCCATTATGTCTGTATGATGGACAAGATGGTTTATTCCGAGTTCATCACAAGTTGTGTCATACTGTCTCAGAATATCCACTCTCCGTGATAATAAAGATTTATACCTATCTAGCTGTCCCAAGCCAATCCCTGCCATGATGTCGGTCATATTGCACTTATACCACGGACCAATGATGTCATACTCCCAAGCACCAATCTTTGTCTTGGCAAGAGCGTCTTTACTCTGACCGTGTAAACTTAACAGCTGGTAAATGTTATAGATTTCAGCATCGGTAACTCCCAGATCATACACAGACTGTGGCAGACACCAGGTACTTGCTCCACCTTCGGCCGTCGTGAAATTTTTCACCGCATGGAAGGAAAAGGATGTGAAGTTTGCGATGGAACCTACGTAACGACGTTTTCTTTCAACCACACCTGCTCCAGTAGTTTGTAATACTCTATTCGCCCCCAGAGCATGCGCTGCATCAGAAAGAACAGCTACATGACCAATGCCTTTCTGGATTCTGCTACTCAAATCACCTAACGGAGTACCATCAGATTCAAGTGGTGTAAATAGATTCTTTTTCTTCTCGACGATTTCAAAGATACGATTATAATCACACACAATACCGCCAAGATCAACAGCGATGATAGCCTTGGTTTTTTCTGTAATCGCCGTCTCGAGAGCATCATAATCCATCTCTGGAGCATGTGTTGTCGGATCTCCATTAGGTTGTATATCCAAAAACTTAACCGATGCTCCACAGTGGACCGCTGCACTTGCGGTAGCTGTATACGTATATGCAGGAACGATTACTTCGTCGCCTTCAGTTATACCAAGTACTCGGAGATTAAGTTCTTCCGCTGCTGTTGCAGAGTTCAGACACACAACTCGATTGCTAAACAACTCGATTGCCTCATCAGTAGTACAATCAATATCTGTCTGTCCCGTCTCCACATATGCGGCAAGCCTTCGCTCTAGCAATTTTGTCCTTGGTCCTGTGGTAATCCAACCACTTCTCAATGCTTCTGCGACTTCTCTTATTTCAAGTTCTGAAATATCGGGTGGGCTAAATGAAATCTGTCGTTTCTCCATATTGCTCCTCTTTTCTGAGTGCCAATATCATCAAATGTGGCTTTGTTTAATCCTAAAAAAATATTTACTCTCCATCAAAATGTTCGATTCTTTAATATCGATTTCTATAAAGCTGCCTATGGTCCGGAGTATTGAATATCACATCCATTCTCCTGCGGCATCCATGTAAGAGAGCTGTTGAGTCACACTAATCCTCTATCATTAAAGGTATTTAGTGATTAATTAATATACTTCTTTTCTATGATTCTGCATATCCCGCACAAGGCGTTCATAAGTTCTACCCTTGACTTCGGAACCATGCCGCCCAGCTGGTGAGTAGGTCCTTACGATTTCCTTAACTAGTTTACGTATACTATTTTCATCGTTGTTATATGAAACGTACATCAGGTCATTAATCTGACCTAAGAATACATCTGTATCAAAGGGTATAGGGTTACCTATGTGTATCAGATTATTCGGTGTCGTCTTCATACCTTCTTCTGCCATGAGCTTTTCCTCATAGAGCTTTTCACCAGGTCTAAGGCCAGTATACTTAATTTCTATGTCAACATCCGGTTTCAGTCCTGATAGTTTAATCAGATTTCTGGCTAGTGTGTCAATCTTTACCGGATCGCCCATGTCGAGTACATATATACTCCCGCTTTCAGCATAAAATCCCGCCTGAAGCACAAGGCTTACTGCTTCCGGAATCGTCATAAAGTACCTGATGATATCCGGGTGAGTGACAGTAACCGGTCCACCCTCTTCAATCTGCTTTTTAAACAGAGGGATGACAGAGCCATTACTGCCGAGGACATTTCCAAAACGCACTGCGACAAACTTTGTATGAGATCTGGCTCGAGGTTTCATTTTCTCAGGCTGTGTCGGAGATTCATCATCCGCATGTGTATAAAGAACAGGGATTTCAAGTTCTCTACCTGCAGATATCATGTGTGCAAATGCTTGGATGACCATCTCACATAGACGTTTGCTAGCTCCCATAATACTCGTAGGATTCACAGCCTTGTCAGTTGAAATTAGGACAAACCTCTCACATCCGTACATCATGGCAGCATAGGCAGTCTTGTATGTGCCAATGGCGTTGTTCTTGATTGCCTCACATGGGCTGTCTTCCATCAGAGGAACATGTTTGTGGGCGGCTGCATGATAGACGATTTGAGGCTGATATTCCGCGAATATCTGGTCCAGCCTGCGGCTGTCCCTTACAGAACCTATGAGGGTTACAAGATTCAGCTCCGGATATTTCTTTTTCATTTCCTGTTGAATCTCGTACGCATTATTTTCATAAACGTCAAATATGATGAGCTGTTTAGGAAGGGTTCTCGCTATCTGCCTTACAAGTTCAGACCCAATACTCCCTCCGCCTCCTGTGACCAAAACCACCTTGCCAGTGATGTAACCAGAAATTTCAGTTAAATCAACTTTAATCGGGTCACGCCCGAGAAGATCCTCTACCGCTACAGTTTTCATCTTACTTGCGGTAATTTCGCCAGTCACGAATTGATACATACCTGGTAGGTTTTTGAGTTCACAGCCAGATTCTTTGCAAATATTAAGAATATCTCTTATCTGCTGAGGTGACGCAGACGGAATAGCCACATAAATCTTGTCAATGCGATACTTTTCTACATTTACAAGGATATCATCGCGGCCTCCTACAATGGGAATGCCATCCATATATCTGCCCCATTTGTTAGGATTGTCATCAATGACACACACAACTCTTTCCCTCGTCTCCACTTGCTTATGGAGATCCCGCATCAACATCTGACCTGCATTGCCTGCGCCAATCATCATGATTCTGTTCGTAAGCTTATCATTTGCATTCTTAGTCCTACGCTGATGTTCAAGTAGAATAAACCTATAAGAAAATCTTACAGCTGCTATGGCACCAAATTGCAGAATCGCACCGGTAAGATAATAGGAAATAGGCATTCTCATGAAGAAGATCGTTATAAAAACCGTATGAAATATAAATGTTATAAAAGAAGAAATAATGATTCTGTTTAATTCAGAAAAACTTGCGTAGCGCCAGAGACTCTTATAAAGTCTCAAGACCGTAAAAACAAATATGCAAAATACTGTATAGAAAGGCGCAAAATGAATATACGCATATAAATAGCGTTCGGGGATGCGAGAATAGAGAAAATCAAAACGCAGAAGTAGCGCGACTATATAAGCCGCGTTCACTGCAATAGTATCATAGATCAAAAGGTAGAGACTAATTATCTGCCAGTGTTCAAATCTTCTCTTTTTTGCTCGTGGTGTTTTACTCATATCTCAATACCTAAATACGTATATTAACAGTCGTATTTCACTTGTTCAAGAGCACTGCTTGGACCAGATACCTCATATCCGGCTGTCCACCGATGCAAGTTGACATAGTTATGATCCTGCTATCGCCATAGAGGACGACGGAATCTCTAAAGTGCGACGTCATACTGCGATTTGTCCA
>AUXO013486588.1_pt1 | contig 14737 bp, 10 predicted proteins | sample 768731 | NCBI WGS metagenome assembly AUXO01 (sample SAMN02715735, study PRJNA202380) | gut metagenome | biome: sheep rumen | host: Ovis aries | place: New Zealand: Palmerston North | reverse complement strand
TGAGGGATTCAAACCCCCGATACCCGAAGAGGGTATACCGGATTTCGAGTCCAGCGCATTCGGTCACTCTGCCAATCCTCCAATGCCTGTGTTTTGTTCTTTGCGTGCAATTTTGTTGACGATTAATGCTATGGCTCCGTCACCTGTGACGTTGCAAGCTGTACCGAAACTGTCCATGGCGATATATAGTGCTATCATCATAGCCTGTTGCTCCTGGTTAAATCCCAGTATGCTTGACAAGACACCCAATGCTGCCATAATGGCACCACCCGGAACGCCAGGTGCGGCAACCATCATGATGCCCAGCATCAAGATAAAGCCAGCAAACATAGCTGTGTCAAAGGGCATTTGCTGCATCATCATCAGTGCCACTGCACATGCTGTTATCTTCAGGGCACTGCCCGAAAGATGAATTGTAGCACACAAAGGTACAACAAATCCTGCAATTACGTCACTCACACCGTTTCTTTTTGTTTGCTCAAGTGTCACAGGAATTGTTGCGGCGGACGATGATGTGCCCAAAGCCGTGAAATATGCAGGAAGCATATTGCAGAGCAGTCTGAGTGGGTTTCGTCTGATAATCAGTCCCGTTACGGTGTATTGGAAGAGAAGTAGGAAGATGTGCAGCGCGAAGATGACTATGATGATGGAAATGAATATGCTGAGTATTCTAAAAGCCTGCCCGTTGTAGGTCATGATGAGGAAGATGCCAAAGATGAAAAGAGGCAACAATGGGATAATGACTTTCTCTATGGTTTTGACGATGATATCCTTAAAGTCGTCGAAAATCTTTTTTAGATTGTCTTTTCCTAAAGCCGCTATGCCAAGGCCGAGTATGAAGGCAAAGATAAGTGATGTCATGACATCCAGCATGGGCGGGATGTTGATAGTGAAATATGCCGGCACCTCTTCAGCTTCTGTGATATTGACATACTGTGATGTATCGGCAATTAAAGTCGGGAAGAAAGATATGCCGACAAAGTAGGATAGGAAGCCTGAAAAAACAGTGTCGAGATAGGCTATAGCGACTGTTATCAATAATAAACGTCCCGCACCTTTGCCGATGTCGGCAATGGCGGGAGTTACCAATCCTAATATGATTAAAGGTATAAAGAATGAGAGGAATCCGCTGAAAATGCTGTTGAACGTGGCAAAAGCGCGGACAAGTGTCAAGGGGAAGATATTTCCTAATGCTATGCCAAGCGTTATTGCGATGATGATGCGGAGCAATAAGGGTGTTCTTTTTTTTATCATTGTGATAGATGCTCTTATTAAGTTTTTATTCTATTCCATATCAAGGCTGAAAGGCTTGGGGCGTTGCATCTGTTCCTCAAAACGGAGTTTGCCGTTCCGGTCGAATACTTTGATTGTCACAGGCGATTGGGCTGTGTGAGCTTGGGCCGCAAACAGATGGTGGCATGTAAGATACTGAGGTTTGATGAGAGTGTTGACATTTAGCACGATTCCTACAAAGATGAGCGGGTCGCCCTGATTAACTTTTTTTACTTCAAGTTCTCTGCCGTTCTCATACATTTTGACAATATCGTCCGGACGCCATTCCCATATATTCGCATACACCATGTTGTCATAGCCTCTGCGGTAATCTGTACGCACTTTTATGGTGTCCAGTCTGGCAAGTGTGACGGAATCTGTACGATAGTAATTCATCACACTGTTCATGTCGTATAGCCTCATCGGCTTTTTGCCGTAAAGGAAGGTTTTGTAGTCGTAGGTCGCAGTCTTGCCGGCGAAGTGTCCGATGATGACACCGGCATTAGAGGCATCAATGCCTATCATCTGCTGATGCCCCGTTCCCCACACGTTACCACTGACAGCTGGCAGCATCAGGTCTTCTATTTGGGGGAAGATGTCGTTGCGTGCAAACTGCAGACGGTGCGTATGGCCTGTGTAGGCATGCACTTTGCCGTCGTAGCGGCTCAGAAGTGTTATCAGTGAATCCAGTTGCGCATTACTTTTTAGCTGCGTTCCTTTGCCCTCGGGATATTCAAACAACAAGGAGGCATGGGTACAGAAGCGTACCGTCATACCATCAGGCATTGCCTCCAAATCTTTTTTTAGCCAGTTCATTTCGTCCTGAGTAAAACCGATGACAAAATCCCGCTTACCTCTCACTCTTGGTTTGTCTGTACCAGCAGGACGGCGTTTCTTGCGGAAAGGGGTATTCACATAGATAATGTCATCCATCATTATCCAATGGTCCGATCCGATATTCATTGAATAGTATGTCGGACCAAATAGTTTGCGGTAGTGCCATTCGGCGCGAAAATCCACATTCTTGCCAATGATGTTAGGGTCGTTGTCATGGTTGCCTGTAATGTTGTATAACGGTCCCGGAAACCCTTCTGCGATGAGCTTGTAATAGGCAGAATCAAGATTAAAATCCTGTTCATACCAATGTGCATCAGTGGACATGTCCCCCAAATGGAATGTATACATAGGTATGCCCTCCTTGGCATTCTCGGTTGCGATTTCTTTGACCACAGGCATTACAAATTCATGGAATCGTCGCAAATCGTCCTGCGGAGGGAAATTGTTTAGGTGGATATCCGTCGTAAACATTACATTATAGCAGCTCTGATCCTGGGGTATTAGGGTGAAATTGATTTCTTCTGTCTTGTCTGCCGGCAATTTGAAATGCCTCCAGAAATCAGCTTGTAATCCTTCTTTTTTCAAAGGTACGGTATAGCCTGAGGGGGATATCACGAAGATCGTGCCCCGATGTTTGTCACTCTGCATGGCATATTGACCATTGGCATTGGTTTTGACAATATTGATCCCATCACTGACAGCTACATCAGGCACAGGTATACCTTTGTCGTCGGTAACTGTACCCTTGATGTTTTGTCCTTGCAGGTGGAGACACATGAAAGTCAATATCAGGAAAATACAATATCTCATTTGTTTCGTCGGTATTTTTTAGTGTTATGTCGTTTACTCGGGATGGCGTGCTCTCTTAGCGTCCGGGGTCAAATTTCTGTGGGCGTGTCATTATCTTGGTGTATTTATTGCCGAAACTGTCGGTCGCCTCAATGCGAAGCGTGCTTGTAGGCGATGAGCATTGTACTCTGAATGAAACACCGTATTTCACTTTCTGATAGGACGGACTGTCAAAACGGCCGTTGTCTACCGCCATGAAGAAGTTGTACCAGTAGGTGTATTCCGGACTTTCCAGAAGGTCAAGTTTGGCAGGAATCTCCTTGCCGTCCTCCCAGACTCTGATTTTCCACTTGCTGTCAAAAGCCCAGACGTTAATCCACACCTGATTGTCGGGAAGCTGACGGTAATCGCAACGTTTGTAATAGGCGTTGATGAAATCAGCGTAGTCGCTACTGTTTTGTGAGTAACGTCTTACCTCGTTCATGTCCCAGGCACGGAACTGCACATCGGCAGGGTCGGACAAAGACTGGTACCGCCAAGTTATCTTACGACCGTCGACATTGAAGACGTAATAGCCCGAAGGTGTTCCGTCAGGGTTGATTTGGTCGTGGCCCTTGTGAAAGACTTTCTCGCCTTTCTTGGTGCGCGATATGGTGTAGGTATCATAGCCGGTGAAACCTGTACGCCACCAATTTCCACAGATGGAAGACACGTTGTGGTCGATGATGCGGAGGGAGTCACAGTGGAAGGTATAATTGCGGTGTGAGTGACCGTCAATGATATGAGTCTCTGGAAAGGTGCTGATAAGACGGATAAGTTCTTTGGCATTGGAAGGGTCGTCAAAGTTGTGCTTGTATTCAGTCAGGGAGAGTTTTTTGCGGAGGAAAAGCGGGTCGTGCATGCATACTACCAGCGGTGCGTCGTGAGGCTGTAGTGCCAAGTCTTTGCGCAGCCATTCCATCTGGTTTGGCGTAATACCTACGGTGTAGTCTTTCATTCCAGGTAAACCCATAGACTCAAAACCCTTACCAGGTTTGTTGTTATAGATGATGTTATCCAGGACAACAAAGTGGATTTTACCGATGTTGAAAGAATAATATGTCGGACCCAGTGCGTCCCGGTAAGCCTGTTCGGCACGAAAGTCCACATCTTTGCCTGCCAACTCAAAAGGATCGTTGTCGTGGTTGCCCATTACGTTGAACATCGGCGTAGGATACTGGGTTTCTTTGAGGGTAGCAGGGAAATCGCGTATAGTGTAGGACCCCGTAACCCAATAAGTGTCATATGAACTGTCACCGCCGTTGATGGTATAGACTTTATATTTTTTGCCGTGTTTCTTCAGAAGTCCGTTAACGGTATTACGGATAACGGGTACGTCCTTATTGCGGAAATGTTGCGGAGCATCGTAATAGTTAGCCATATGTATATCGGTCAAAGCGATAAAGGCGAATTTCTTATGACTGGCTTTGACGAGGCGGAAGTCGTGGCGCTCGGCTATTCCCTTGCTATTGTTTAGGTTTGCCCATAGTTGCGGGAGGGCGTCTTTGACTTCATAGGCATAGTTGCCCGGAGCGGTGACAAAGACATATCCGTTGCGCTTTTGGGACACCAGAAAATAGCGACCCTGCTTGTCGGTTTTTGTGATTTCGTAACCGTCGGAAACGATGACGTTGCTTAAAGGCTTGCCATTGCACTCAACAGTACCAAATATCGTGCAGTCTGTTGTGGGCGAACATGGCAACTTAGACTGAAAGACGCTCTGGGAAAAGCCGATGAAAGGTATTGACAAAAACAGCGAGCATAAAAACTTCATTCTATATAATCTCATATCGTCTATTTATTTAAGTATATTTGATGACAAAGTTAATATAATTTTCAGAAACATCGTATCTTTGTACCTGCATAGGTGCAAAACCCGCATTTATCCTGAGAAGGTGGGCGTCGGGCGATGTCAAAAGGGAATCAGGTGAGAATCCTGAACAGTCCCGCTGCTGTATGCTCCATTGTGACAAGTGACAGGAAAACCACTGATTGGAGACAATCGGGAAGGTGTCATTGTCGGAGCAAGTCAGAAAACCTGCCTGTGCCGTCTAAGTGTCCTATATGCCTCGGTGTAAGGCTGACGGAGAATACGTATGGTAAGTAATTACAGAGGGATGAAGCATTCATCTTTGCTATTGCTGTATATGTTTGTTGCCGGAGTAGTTCCTGCGGTTGCAGATAATGTGATTGATACTATCCGTGTCCGAAGACTGGATAGTGTCAAGGTCGGTGCCACGCGCATATCGGAACATATTACCAGTGCAACTCCTCTGCGTATCATAGACGAGACCGATATGAGCAGGCTGAACATTGTCGATATGACCGACGGGCTGAACAGAATGGCAGGCGTCTTTCTACGCGATTACGGTGGTGCAGGCGGCATGAAGACAGTGTCGGTGAGAGGTCTCGGAGCAAACCACACAGCAGTTAGCCTGGACGGTATTATACAGACCGATGTTCAGACTGGTCAGATAGATTTCTCAAGATATAATCTAATGAGCATCAGTCAGATGAAACTGATTGTTGCAGACGATTTTGACGGATTGCAATCTGCCAGAGCTGCCTGTTCTTCCTCGACAGTGGAGTTGCAGACAGCCTTAAAATCGTGGACAAAACCGTCATATAAAGAATTTACCATTGAACATGGCAGTTTTGACCGATACGGCGTGCAACTATTGTGGCAACAGCAAATGACAAAAAAGTGGACGCTGCAAGCCGTGGGCCATTACCTCTATGTCGGTAATAATTATCCTTATATCCTGACAAATGGCGTGGAGAAGGAGAAGAAACACCGTCATAACAACAGGGTCAACACCTACAGTGCCGACATAGTTTCTTTATGGCGTATCAATGACAATGCCGCGTTGGACGTAAAGGGGCATTGGTATGACAGTTATTTCCACATGCCCGGACAGGTCATCTATTATAATCCTTATAATAACGAGCGGCAGCACAACAGACAGTTCTGGACTAATGCGACATGGTCGCAAAGGCTCTCTCCGAAGTGGATGTTAAAGGTCAGGGGCAAGTGGGAATGGAACGAATTGAGATACAAAGATGTAGATGCTATCTATCCCAACGGTGAATGGACGGAGGATTATTGGCAGCGTGAGGGCTATCTGTCCGGGGTGGTGCGCTATGATGCCAGTCGGTGGCTCCGATTGTCATATGCGGCAGATTATATACACAATGACCTGAACAGCAATCAGTATCTTAATAGCAACGTAGATCGCAACGGCTTGCTGCAGTCCTTGACGATGAATGTGAAATGGGGAAGGGTGACAGTGAACGGCAGATGGCTTTACTCGTCTTACGACAATCATGCTGAAGGTGTGGAGAGTTCCAGAGATTTTGACAGGCATAACGCATCGGTTTCAATGTCATGGCGTATCATTCCCAAGGAGCATCTGTATTTGAGGGCGTTCTATAAAAATATCTTCAGATTGCCCACATTTACGGAATCTTATTATTACCATCTGGGCAATGCAGACCTTAGTCCTGAACGGAGCACCCAGTATGGCGTAGGTCTTACATTGCAGAGGGAGATGGCACTTTGGTGGCGTGTGTTGAGATTGAGCGTGGACGCTTATTTTAATAAGATAGAGGACAAAATTACATCGATACCCCTGAATCTGCACCAGTGGCGCACTGTCAATATCGGTAAGGTAAGAGCCCAGGGCTGCGATGTGTCAATGGAGAGCTGCTGGCAAATAAACACGGGGCATAATATAATTCTTAACAGTTCTGTGTCATGGCAGGCAATCACGGACAGAACACAGAAAGGCACTTTAACCTATAAACGGCAGTTGGCATATATGCCGACGTTTACAGGCTTTGTATCTCTGGCGTACGAGAATCCCATTGTCAACATGGCTTTTTCTGTCACCGGCTGTTCCTCGCGCTGGAGTACCCATGAACACTCGCCGAGCACCCGGCTTCCCGGCTATGCTGAAATGGGCGCCTCGCTATGGCGCACAATAAGCATGGGCAATAACATCTTCACCGACGTAAAGGTCTCCATACAAAACCTCGCTAACAAAAACTATTGCGTTATAAAGGGCTATCCTATGCCTGGAAGGGCATACAGAATGGGTGTAACAATGAAATTCTAACGATTACAAATAATTTATGCTTATGAAATTCAAAAATTTTATTTTCAATGTTTTGGCAGTGTCTGTTGCAATAACGGTGTTTGTCGCTTGCGATGATGACAATGAGTCTCCACGTCCGGAAGGTGACAAAATGCAGATTGATGCTTATGTGTTGAATCAGGGTAACACCTACAGCAGTATTGCCAGTAGTATCGGTTGTCTGGACTATACGGCGAAAACTGCCACCGACAGTGTTTTCTATCTCCAAAACGGTGTCCTCCCCGGCAACACGCTTCAGTATGGTGTAGTTTATGGTTCGCATTTTTACGCCATTGCTTTTGACAGCAATGTTTTGTTTGTCTGTGACAAGAACCTCAAACTTCAGACATCTCTTAATGTCAGCAATCCGCGCGCTATGGCTACTGACGGCGGTTATGTTTATATCAGCAATTATGACGGGCATGTCACAAAGTTGGATACCGCCACAATGTCTGTTGTCGGGACAGTTGAAGTGGGTCCAAATCCGGAGGAAATGGCTGTGGCTAATGGTTACCTGTATGTGGTCAACTCTGACGGAATGAACTATACCAATAACTACGCTAATGGCAAGAGTGTTTCCAAAATCAATCTTTCTACTTTTACAGTTGACAAAACTATTGCCGTGGGGCTGAATCCGACAAAGGCCGTTGCCGATGCAAGTGGTAATATCTTTATCATCGCCATGGGTGATTACACGGCTATACCATCTACTATACAGAAGATTGACGCTAATGACAATGTGACCGATGTGGCCGAAGCAACCATGATGGCTGTAAACGGTAATCAACTCTATGCCGTCAAGGTAGAGACGGATTTTTACTCAAAATGCCAGAAAACTTATTTTTCCGTCAATACTACCACCCTGGAGCGTACTGACAACATTTTGTCTGCTGATGTTGAGTTTCCCATATCCCTCTCTATTGATCCGTCAAACGGTCATATCTTTGTTACTTCTCATACATGGGGGCAAAACGGCCCTAATTACAGTGCTGCGGGTTATCTGATGGAGTTTGATGCAACAGGAAATTATCTTCAGAAATATACAGCGGGTGTAAATCCGGTTCAGGTCGTCTTTCCTGACAACCATTAAATCACAATGCGCCGTCCTTTTCATGGGACGGCGCATTGCTATAGCCTGAAAGGTGTTCAGTTCCATCCGATGGAATTTACGTTCCAGCCAATGGAACATACGTTCCGGATGATGGAATTTACATTCCATCTGGTAGAACGAAAAAATAGTCGGGAAAAACGGATGTTTTCTATCGTGCAGGGTATGTGGATTTCAAGCCGTTGGCATTTTGGGCATTGAGTATGAGCCTCACCGCTTTTTCTTTGTCAATGGCTTTAACTGTCGTGCCTTTGTATCCTGTCATATCCTCAGCGGCAAAGAGGGAATTCCAAATAGCTTCGCTTGTCGCTTCCATCGTGGCGAGGAAGAGACTGGACATGTCTTCATTTTTAAGCACTGTGGATGTGTATCTTGGCGTTTTATTGCTGATGAGGTTTTCCTCGGCCACCGAGAGTGCGATGGCGTAGTCGCCACTGCCGTTAGCCGCTATACCGCCAGTCTGTGCCAGACCGAGTATAGCCCTTTTTGCCATTCTTTCCAGGTTGCGGCTGTCAACAGGCGCATCTGTAATGACTACTATCATGCATGAACCGTCAACATCATGCAGGATGTCATTGCGGAATGAGTATTTGTCCATGAGTTGCCCTATCGGCGTTCCGGCGATTTGCAGCACTCCGCCGAAGTTGGCTTGTACTAATACGCCTACGGTGTAACCGCTCATGGATGCCGGCAGGACGCGCGACGAGGTGCCTATTCCTGCTTTATAGCCGAATGCTCTGGTACCTGTGCCCGCACCGACACAGCCTTCTGCCACTGGTCCGTCCTTAGCTTCCTTAATGGCGCGGATGACGTCTGCTTTGGTGACATAACGTGCCTGGATGTTGTTCAGTGTGCCGTCGTTAGTCTCTCCTACGACTGCGTTGACCGAACGGCAATGGTTTTGCTCAATAGCGTTCTCTACTATTCCGGCAATGCCCTCTGCGACATTGAGCGTGTTGGTCAGGACGATGGGCGTCTCAATGTTGCCGAGTTCCTGGATTTGACTTATACCTGCCATCTTGCCAAAGCCGTTGCCGACATAGACACCTGCAGGTACTTTGTTTTCATAGATATTCTGACGTATGGGTATAATGGCAGTGACGCCGGTGCGCATATCATCCTTGCTGTTCAAGGTGACGTGTCCGACCCTTACGCCTTTCACATCGGTGATGGCGTTGTTAGGGCCTGTTTTCATCACACCGAGCACAACGCCGTAGTCGCGCAAGCGTTTTTGTGCCTTTAGTCCGGATGACAGAAGGCACAAAAACGCTAATGCGACAAAAAGTGTTCTTTTAATTCCCAAAAGAAAAGGATTTTAACCGAGCTTATTTATAAAGCATCTCTGGAGTGATTTCCTTGTATTCACCTGTATCACCTTGGCGGTAATAGAACTTACGGTCACCTCTCCATGCCGGCGTACCGTCAATGATATAGCTCATGTATACAGCCTTGATGGTATGTAGTCCGGCCTTGAGGGCAATGCTCCGTGTACCGCTGAAGTGATGATTACATGGGAAATGGTTGTTGTTGATGACCAGTTGGCCGTCAATGTACAACTCAGGATAGTTGCCGCGGAAGAAATATACACCATCAGCGGGGATGTTGATTTTACCCTCAGCTATTGCGGCGTAGTTCTTGACATTGCGGTTATTCTTCGGTATCTCTGCCTGACGACAGATTTCCACGAGACTCTTAATGGTCTTCGGCTTGTTCCAGAAATTGATGTTAGCCAACTCCTCTGTGCAACTATAGGTTCCAGGTGTTGTGCGCAGGTTCAGTCCATGTTCTGTAGCATTTTCCTTGAGGGCAGGTGAGAAGTTTTGCTTTACATATTCTACTGTGCGCACCGGACTCATTTCGCCACATGGCAAGATGGTGCGAATCTTCAGTGTCGTGGTCTTGTTAAACTCAATGGGCTTGGTGTATACCGTGGAATTTGCATTGGGTTCAGTGCCGTCGGTTGTGTAGACCATTTTTTCCGGACGTGTTGTCTGGAACTTTGCAGAATATGTATCAGTGAAAGCAACCATATCGACAGAACCGTCAGGTTGTTCGGGAAGTGGAATGTGGAAGTTCACGTTGTGTTCTTTCAGACGGATGCTGGCATCATTGTCCAAGCGGCGGCTGAAGTCTTTAAAGTTTTTCTTGTTCTTTGCTGTCCAACCTGTTTCTGCCACTGCCAGACCGCGTGGATACAGTTGGTAATCAAATTTAACTGCAGATGCGATGTACTCTGTCCAAGTGTTGCATTGGGGACCCCAAATCATGTCACTCTTCCCGGCTTTCTCCACTTCCTCGGGTACAGGTTCGTAGTTGTAGGTTTTTTCCAATGGATTATAGCCGCCGATTTCATAAGGTTCTACGGCAGGATCGCCTTGGAAGTGGTCGGTGTAATATCCCAGTCTGCTCGGGGTCATAATAACTTTGTGGCCTGCTTTAGCTCCGGTAATACCGCCTTTGTCACCTCTCCATGACATTACGATAGCGCTCTGGTTGAGGTTTCCGCCTTCAAGAATCTCATCCCAGCCAATAATGGTTTTTCCCTTACTGTTGAGGTATTTCTCTATGCGGTTTACGACATAGCTCTGCAACTGTGCCTCTCGGCTGCGGTTCTCTTCTGCTTTCAGTCCCAGTTCGTCGGCTTTTTTCTGACAGAGAGGACATGCTGCCCATTCACGGCGCGGACACTCGTCACCTCCAATGTGGTAATACGGACTTGGGAATATCTCCAACATTTCGTCAATGACGTCCTCAAGGAATTTGAATGTTGTTTCTTTGCCCGGACACATTACGATATCCTCAATACCCCATGTCGGACGTGTGGATATCTCCACATTGCGGCATGAGAGCCATGGATAAGCTGCGATGGCAGCCAACTCATGTCCAGGTATCTCCAACTCGGGAATGATATTGATGAAACGTTCTTCGGCATATTTCACGAGTTCTTTCAACTCTTCTTGTGTGTAGTAGCCTCCGTATTGTTTGCCTGTGTCGTCGACACGCCATGCTCCAACTTCTGTCAGTGCAGGATATTTCTTGATTTCCATGCGCCAGCCTTGGTCTTCCGTCAAGTGCAAGTGTATGTTGTTGATTTTGTATAGAGAGAGTACGTCAATCTCGTGTTTCAGCATTTCTATTGGGAAGAAGTGGCGGCATACGTCAATGAGTGTGCTGCGGTAGCTGAAGCGTGGCTTGTCCTGAATGCTTACAGCGGGAGCTTCCCATTTCACGCCGCTTACTCTTGTGGCGCTCTCCACTTGTGGAGGTAGCAGTTGCATGAATGTCTGCATGGCGTAGAACAGTCCGCGCGGGGTTGAAGCCTGTGCGATAACGCCATTGGGTGTCACGTTGAGGTTATATGCCTCTTCGCCTTTTACCTTCTTGCTGATGAGCAACTGGATGGTGTTCTTTCCTTTTTTGTTGCCTACGGCGATGTCCATGCCCGTGGAGGCTTTCAGTTTCTTGTTGAAGAAGTTTGCCACGTTGGCAACATTGTCACCACTGACATAAAAGCGGGTATCCGCATTGAGTGTAAATGATCCTTTGCCGTCAGTAATTTGTGCTGGTTCGGGAATGATGTTGTACTGTTTGCCGGCATAGCTCTGTACGCCTGTCAGCAACACAGCCAAACTAATAAATAAATGTGAGATTTTCATATAGATGTAATTTTAGATGTCTTAAAAGTTATTTCTTGCGCAAAACTGCAGATAATAATCCAGAATAGTGATGGCCGCCATGGCTTCAACAATGGGAACGGCGCGGGGCAGGACACACGGGTCGTGGCGCCCTTTTGCCTTGAATGTTACGGATTGTCCCTCTGTGTTGACTGTTTGTTGTTCCTGCAATATGGTTGCAACGGGCTTAAATGCTACTCTGAAATAGATGTCTTGTCCATTACTTATACCGCCTTGTATGCCACCACTGTGATTGGTCTTTGTCGTGATGTTTCCGTCGGTATCAGGCAAAAAGATATCGTTTTGTGCGCTACCCCTGTCAGCCACGCCGTCAAATCCGCTGCCGTATTCAAACCCTTTGGCTGCGTTAATACTGAGCATGGCTTCTCCCAAGGCTGCGTGTAATTTGCCGAACACAGGTTCGCCCAGCCCCTCGGGTACGCCCTTGATGACACACGTGATGGTGCCTCCTATGGTGTCGCCCTCGTTTTTGATTTCCTGAATAAGTTGTGCCATCTCCTGCGCTTTAGCGGGGTCGGGACATCTCACAGGATTGCTTTCAGTGAGATTCAAGTCATATTTGTTGTAATCTCTGTCTAAGGCAATGTTTCCCACCTGTGAGGTGTAGGCTTGGATGCATATGCCTTTCTGCTTTAACGCTATCTTGGCGAAGGCGCCGGCCACGCATCGTGCAATTGTCTCACGTGCTGAAGCCCGTCCGCCGCCACGATAGTCGCGTACGCCGTATTTTTTATAATATGTATAATCAGCGTGTGAAGGTCGGAAGATATTCTCCATGTCTGCATAATCATTGCTGCGGTTGTTGGTGTTGCGCACGAGGAATCCGATGGGACATCCTGTTGTCACTCCCTTCCATACGCCTGAGAGAATTTCCACTTCGTCTGTTTCTTGGCGGCTGGTAGTCAGCGCACTCTGACCAGGGCGTCGCCGTGCGAGCTCCTGTTGTATATATGTTGTGTCAACCTTAATGCCTGCCGGCAGTCCGTCAATAACGCCGCCTATGCCCATGCCGTGACTTTCTCCGAAAGAGGTCAGCCGATAAAGCGTTCCGATGGAATTCATAAATGTCTATTGATTATTTATTATCGTGACATTTGCAGCCGCCGTGGCATCCGTCACCGTCTTTACATTCACCATGACAATCGCCCTCGCAGTGTCCTCCGCAGCAACCGCCTTGCGTATAGTTCAGCAACTTCTGTATTTCTTGCTCTGTCGCGGGTCGCTTGGCAATGATTTTGCCTTTGAATGTCAGTGCTTTTCCTGACAAGGGATGGTTGAAATCCATGACTACGGCATCCTGACGCACTTCTGTGACGATACCTTGCAGGCGGTTTCCGTCTTCGTTCATCATGGGAAGCACTGCTCCAGGATAGATAACGGTGGTGTCGAACTTGCCGTCACGCATAAAGATGTCTTTACCGAGGGTCAAGACGTGCTCGGGAAGATACTTGCCGTAAGCTTCATCAACAGGAATGGTGAAATTGAACGAACTGTCTTGCTCCAGTTGTAATAGCTGGTTTTCAAAATAGTCCAGTGCAAATCCCAAGCCACTGATGAAGGTGTAGGGGCGATCGTTGCTCGTTTTCTCTATCAATTCGGCTTTACCGTCCTCTCCATCAACATACAGGCTGTATGTCACTTCAAAGTAAAAGTTTGTTTTATTGTCCATGTATTTATAGATGAATGTATTTTCAGTTGTAAAGTTACAATTTTTTGCTGAAAAATATTCGTCTGATGCTAAAATATAATCATTAGCTTGTCAATAAAGACGCGGATGTAATTCAGAAATGCCTTCGCAGGTGTCGAAATCTGGGTAAAAAAATATCGCAAAGGACGAAACCCGTTATAAACAGTGGCAGTGATTCGTTTTCTCTGGTAGTTTGCGCTCTCGCGCCTGACCTTTTTCCGAACTTTCAATGATTAAATGGTATTTTTGTTATATCTTTGTATATCAATACGAATTAAAACAGATGCACCGTTTTCCGAAAGCGTTCATAATCATCGTGCTGCTCCTGTGTTGTGTGCCGGGGTATGCCGATTGGGCTGTTGACGATTTGTGGTATAGCGGTGTCTCGGAAAATGACGAATTGGTGTCTGTTCAGGTAAAAAGCCCTGTCACCAAACTTGTAACTTCTGTTAAAGTTCCGTCCAACATATATATCGCAGATGACGGCTACAAGAAGTATTATCAGGTGAGATCGGTTGGTTATCGTGCTTTTGTGGATTGTCTGGTCTTGACCTCTGTCACGTTTGCTTCAAAAAATGTGTCTGAAATTGGTGAGCAGGCTTTTTCGGGATGCGTCAAACTGACGTCTATCAGCATACCACCCAGTGTGAAAGAAATAAAGAGTTATACTTTTTACGAATGTCGTAATTTGACAGAGGTGGTGTTGTCGGATTCTTTAAGGAGTATTGCCGGCAACGCTTTCAAAGGTTGTTCCAAATTGAAAAATATAATATTTCCCAATCAGCTATCCTCAGTAGGGGCAAATGCCTTCAACGGATGTTCTAATCTGATTTCCGTCAAGATGAACGGGGGACTCAAAGAGATAGGCATCGGTTCGTTCCAGAATTGTCTCCGCCTGTCTTCGCTGGAGATCTCACCCGTATTGAATTCTATCGGGCGGTCTGCATTTGAGGGATGCGAGGCATTGACAGCAGTGACATTTCCCTTGAATGTGTCGTACATAGGCGACAGGGCTTTTTATGGTTGCACGGGACTGAGTGAGGCGGTATTTCAGCCAAGTAAGGTGAAGGTGAGCATCAGAAGCCAGTTGTTTGAGGGATGTGTCAATTTGGCCCAAGTGTTTATGACTGACAATGTGTTCCGCATATATGAGCGTGCTTTCTACGGATGTGCCAAA
>AUXO018223629.1_pt1 | contig 14738 bp, 15 predicted proteins | sample 768731 | NCBI WGS metagenome assembly AUXO01 (sample SAMN02715735, study PRJNA202380) | gut metagenome | biome: sheep rumen | host: Ovis aries | place: New Zealand: Palmerston North | reverse complement strand
ACTAATAAAAGAAAAACAAACTACACTGGACTTTCTTCTTTTTTTATTAGTAATTTGACTCCAGAAGAATGAGTCAAAAAAAGCACAAAAAAAGAGAGCTTAAAGAAGCTCTCAAATTGTTACTGTTTTGACATTTTGCAAAAACTCAGGAGAAAAGAATCTGTTTTCATAATCTATATTATAGTAACAATAGTTGTAATTACTTTCCAGAATTCCAAGTTCTTCTCCTTCTTCTGGATTTCTTTTTAATCTATTGTTTATATTCTCTAGATTAGCAAATATCATTTCTAATGTTTTTCCTTCCAAATGATATTTCTTGATTAGTTGCTGGAAGAGGTATTTATCCTTTCTTTTCATTATAAGGTCCCTTCCATCTTCCATTTTTATCTTGCAATACTGTATGTATTCAAGATTCTTCTTAATTCCTCCTCTTAATTCTTTAAATGTTTCAATAACTAAATTATTCTTCATAAATGTTCCACCCTTTCTTATTTGTTTTATCTTTAATATATATTACTTCTATAATATAAGAAATATGAATGAAAAATGGAAGAAAATAAAAGTTTGTGAATATTGCACAAAAGATATAAAAAAAGTTTGTGAAAAATTTTATAATAAATAAGAGAGGGCAAAAAAGCCCTCTCTTTTATTCTTACATAATTCAATAATTTGTTTAAATACATTTTATTGTTTTTTTATTAGTTATAATTAAAGTGCAGTGAGTAAGTCGTCCTGTCTATTATCTCCAGCGACTGACTCTTCTCCGTCAAATTCCTGAGTTGTTTCTAAATCATTATTATCATTAAAAAGATTTAGATAATCCATTTCAACGCCTACTCCGTTTAGTCTCTTTAATTCTTCAACTACTTTCATCAATTCTTCTTCTGGCATATCAGGATAAAATTCTTTCTGAATCTGTTCAAAAGTGAGGATTTGCTTTCCAGGAGCAGCCTTTGAAAGTGTTTCTACCTGTGAATCAAATGATGGAGATGCATATTGTCCAAAAGTAATAGATATTTCATAATCATCATTATAAGCAATTCCCATCTGATAGCAATAAAATCTGATAGAAGTCTCAATAACTTCCTGCATAACATAGGTTAATTGTTCAACAATATTGTCTCTACTGAACAATGTTACTCTTTCTTTTTCTCTCTCTGCTGTTGCATTTTCATTGACTTTATCAGAATCAATTCCAAGTGTTGAAGGTGAAATCCAACCTTGTAAACAGTCAGAAAGAGCGATGGAATAAGCTGCCTCATACTTTTCAACCTGAAGTTCTGGTTCAATAAGTTGAACCTGATAACTCTGGTTCTGGTCTATAAGGTTTGGAGTCTGTAAACTAATATAAGTATTTGCAAAATCATTCTTCATCAATAGATTTCCGTTTTTATCTTTTGGAATCATACAGTCAGGAATATATCTCTGAACTCTTCCCTTTCTCATAGCGTCTATGAATTGAGAATAAACTTCATCCAAAGCATCAAAGCTTTGTTTCTTTCCGTCAAAGATTGATTTTCCTCTATTTTCATAAATTTCTGACTCCCAGATTTTGAAAGGAATTGCTAAATTAATTGAGTTATCTATTCTTCCATCATTCCTTAAAAATACAATATCTTTCAAATTTTTAAGAGCTGGAATTGTATTCAATGGATATTCAACAAAATTCTCATCTACTAAAACATATTTCACATATCCAAAACCGTAAAACTCCATAAGGAAGAACTTCTTTTCTCCATCTTTGAAAGTCTTTTTGAATACAGTTTCTTTTATTCTTCCATCTTCAACAATATAATCAACATTTTCTGCTGGAATAAAGTCAATAACAGGAACATCCATCATATCGGGCTTAAAAGAAATTTTAAAAGCACCGTCTCCATAAGTAAGAACCTGTTTAAGAATCTTGTTGAGTGATTTGTTGAATTTATTGTCATTCTCAATTTGATTCCATATTTCCTTGTATTGTTCATTGGTTATATCTGTATATCTAAGGTCATTTACAGTAATATCTGTAAGAGTTTTAATCATTAAATTAGGTAAATCAATATGAATTTTCCTAATATTTTCAACCATAGAGGAAGAACCCCAGAAGGAAGTTTTATCAACTTCTGTAAACATAGAATAAAATTGTTCTAGTTCTTTTGGAACTCCTCTACTCCATACTTTATTCTCTGAAAGATTCTCTTTGAAAGAAATTCCTTCTTCTATTGTTACATCGTAAGAATAATCTCTAACTTGGAATGTATAAAAAGAAGTTAAAAATCTCTTTAATTTTTCCTTCATAGCCTGGTTTAAATCAACATTTAAAAAGTTTTGATTGTTATAATTAACCATTTCTACTTCTCCTTTTTAGGACTAATATTTTCTTTTTATTATATTAAAAAAGAAAGCAAAAAATAAAATAAATACTAATAAAAGAAAAAGAAAGCCATTCTGTTTTTGTTTTATTAGTTTATCTATCGTGCGGGCAACTCAATATTCTGAGGCACTAACAAATCATAAAGCCCATAATTAATAAGAAGGCATATATCCCATTTTCTCAAACATTTCAAATACACCAGTTAAAGCGTCTTCAAAGTCATCGTGCTCATTTTTTGTTTTTGTTTTGTATTCAACCATACTCTTAAAAGCTTCTGGAAATCTATTTTCCCATTTAAAAGGAAAATAGACATAATTCTCTATATTGTGAGAGTTTGTAAATATTCTTGAATCTTTTGGTTTTGTCTGTGTAAAAGTCTCTATTCTGGTCATTCTATTTCCCATTTCAATCAAATATCTTGAAACATTTCTTGCCCAACCTCTACCACCGTTATTTCCTTCAATAAGGCAGTTAATAACATTAAATTGAGTTAATTTTTGAGCAACAACTTTTTCTGTTATTTCCATCTGGTCTTGTGTGTAATAAATATCAACAATAAAAATCTTGTTATTAAGAATTTTAGCGATAATGCAAGAAGTGAAGTCAAGACCAAGGTCAGCGGTATCAATATATGCAATCATTCTTCCATTTTCATCTTTAATCTTTTCAACATCAAACTTATGTTCTTCTTGATTGTAATTCTTTATAATATAGTTCTTGTCTAGATATTCATATTCATTTATATTCCTATACATTCTATCTTTGACATCAAGAGGAATTCCAAGAAAGTTAGCAGAAAAGACTTCTTCTGACATTTTCTTCTTTGCTTCCAAATAATCTTCATAAGAAAAAATATCAGGAGCAAGGAGCTTATCTTCATCATCAATAACAGGAATATTTATTACAACACAGTTCTCTTTATCTTCTTCAATAATCTTTCCTATTAAGTCATCTTTACACCATCTAGTTCCAATCAATATAATTTTCTTCTTATTTCCTTCTAGTCTTGAAAACATTGTATTAGAAAACCAATCATAAATCTTCTGCTTCTGCTTTGAGGAATAGCTCTCACTGGCCGATTTTAACATATCATCAAGCACTAGAAGATTGCAGCCCATACCAGTTGCAGAACCATTTATTGAAGTTGAAAGAACATTGGTTCCTATTGAGCCATTGAGCTTAAATTTTTTAGCCTGTGCTGAGCCTCTTTCAATTGAAGATTCAAACACATCAGAATAAATAACTTTATCTTCATCAACCTTTATTTCTTGTATTCTATCTCTTATAACCTTTGATAAATCTCCTGCAAAGTCTTCATTGTAGCTTCCAGTCATAACCTTGTTGTTTTTATCTTGACCAAGAACCCAATCAACAAAAAGTCCTATTGTAAGAGTTTTTCCGTGTCTAGGAGGAAGAGAAAGACAGAAATATTTTCTTTTATCATTCTCCCAAAAATCTTGCAAGTCGTCGCATAACTTCTTTAAATATGGATGATTTTTGTTGTACATTCCAGGAATCATAAGATTGCAGAAGCAGTAGAAGCTTCTTCTTGCTAGTTCAACTTTAATACAGGTTCTTAGAATCTCTTTTTCTGTCATTTATTCTTCCTCCAACATTTTCAATAATTCCTCTGTTGATTTATCTTTTAAAAAGTCTGTATTAATAGTCTTATTGAGTATTATTTGATTATCATAGAATCCAAGCATCTTATTAATCGTATCAATTGCTTTATCTTTGTCATAGAAAGTGTATTTAATTCCTGTTTTTGTCATCTCTATTGACTTAATTGCTTTCTGTTGTTCCACTGTGAGCTCATCTGTTGCCTTATAGACTAGAACTTCATATTCCTCTGGAACAAGAATGCTGTCTCCAGTTTCTTCATCAATTCTAGGAACTAGTCTTTCTTTCTTAACTATCTTCATATAATCACAGATATTGACATCTTTGATTATTCTTAAATCATTCAATATATCTTCTCTTTTTATTTCAGACTTTGCTCTTAGCTCTTCCTGTCTTTTTTCTATTTCTTTCTTAATGTTAGGTTTTGCTAGTAATTTGGACGCTTCTGTTCTAGCAGTTCCGTCACTTTTACAGGACTTATAAACCTTTTTATAAGCCTTGCTTCCATTGAATCCGTTTGAAAGATATTCATTTATAAATTGCAATTCTTTTTTGTTTAATTTATCCATATTAACAACTCCCTAAGAAAGAAATAAATAATAAAAAAAGGTTAGAAAAACAACTCTTTATCAGTTGTATTCTCTAACCCTTAAAAAGATGGAATTTAAGAGGAAAATAAAAAGGAGGAAAACAATACAACTTATTCAGTTGTACTCATAATTATTATATACAAAACAGTGGGAAATATAACAAACAAGGAGCCCAGTAGAAACTGAACTCCTTGTCCAAGATAAAAGAAACGATTACATATGTTTTATTTTTTCTGAAAGGTTTTATGAAGAATCTTTACATTTATTATATTAAACTATAAATTTTGCTTTGTCAAGTATTTTTCTTAAATTTTTCACTAATAACTTGTTTAATGCAGTATATATATTTTAATATTAATATTTTACTATTTTATTAATATATTTTGAACACAATATTGAACATAGAAAATTTTCTTTTCCAGAACTTTTTATATGAGGTTATGACATTGATTTTGTAAAAAATGAACAAGAAATTTATAAGAATTTAAAAGAAATTTAGACAATTTTACCATATTAAGAATAAATATATCATTTTTAACATACTTTTTTATCTTTTTTGGAACTTTTTTGTATAAATTTTATATTTTTTACTATTTTTATGTATATACTTTGTATATACTTTTCTAATTTTTGGAAGAATCTGTTGCAACAAATGTATATCTTTTTTCTTTATTAGTATATACTTTGTATATATACTTATATATATCAATAAATTGTATTTCAACAATTTATTAACTAATAAAATAAAAAACACCAGAGAACTTAATCTCTGGTGAAAAAAGACTTAAACCATCGCTTTTTTATTTTTTATATTATATTAAAGTTTCATAAATCTTATAAGATTTTGAAGAAGTCTATCTCTGTTAATATTGAAACAAGGGTAATCAATCTTAAATTCTTTCATTATTCTTTCTTTACTCCATCTTTCAAAGTAATAGTACTCAATAATAAAATAGAACTTATCGTACATAATGGAATCTAGTGCGTCGTTTATATTCCTTATTTCTTCATCCAATTTCTTTAATTCTTCATCCTCTGGATTTGTAGCTTCAATTTCCTCTGCAAGCTTGATTTTCAAATTAAAAGTATTTAAAACTTCCTCTATTTTCCTAAATTTTTCTTCCATCTCTTTTATTTCTCCTTTGTAAGATTCTTTATAATATTATAATAAAAATAAAGAGCCTTTATTCACTAAAAGCCCTTTATTTTATAAATTTTAGAATAAATATTCTGACTTATATTCTTTTCTAAGAGAAGTAGGTGAGTTGGTTTTATCTGAAATATTGAAAGCTAAGCAGATAACTTTTAAAAGTTTCTTGTTTGTGTATTTCTTTCCAAGCTTAGAAGCAAGTTCTTTTAAGTTCTTATCTGTTAAGACTTTATTTCTGCTGTTTCCGTTGTTGTAGAAGAAATAAGAAACAATCTTTTCATATTCTTCTCCTGCTTTTGTATTTAAAAGCTCTCTATCATTTAAGAAAGCATTGTTCATATAAATGTATTGTCTTAAATTGAAGTAGTTTGAAATTGTTACATCTTGTTGGCTATTAGAAATTACTTCAATTGTTTCCTTTAATGAATAACCAGAATCAAGAGCTTTTCTAATTTCATTTCCATAGTAAGAATTAAGAACAATCTTTGAAGTATCACTTATAATTAAGTCATCTTCATTATATTCATTATAAATTCTTTCTGTTTCTTCAATGTTTAATTCAGAAAGGTTTGTGAGATATTCCTTAGATGCGTTTCTGAAAGCTTCTTTAACTATATTGGAAGCATTTTTAAAAGCTTCTTCTGCATCATTCTTTTTCTTATAAAGGTCTTGTAATTCTTCAACTTTTGATTCTCTTTCTTTATCAGATAAATCGTTGAAAATATTTTGAAGATTATCAATTTCTTCTTTTGTTTCTTTTACAACCTTTGAAATATTTTCTTTTTCTTCTCTAGATTTGTATATGAAATCTTTAACTTCATTCTCATTTTCACCAAGTAAAACAAATTCTTTAATTTGCTTGTAGATGCTAGACCTTTTAACATAATTAAGATTAACATCTTTCTCAACTTCTTCAAGACTCTTATTCTTCATTATTTCAATAGAATTCTCTTCCAAAGAAGTAAGTTCTTCATAAGTTCCATCATCTTCAAAGATATTAATTTTAACATTGAAGAGTTCTACTAATGCATTTTTAAGAGAATCTATATTGTAATAGAACTGGCTATTGTATTCTCTAAAAGCTTTGTAAAACATCTTCTTCTTATTTATATCTATATTTCCTTCTTGATTTAAGAAGATACATCCTAAATCATTTCTTTTTCCTTCTAAAGTTTCAAACTCAAGATTGTGTTCAAATTCTTTTCTTAAGTTTGCTTTATCGTCATTGTACTTAAATTTCAAATAACTTAATAACATATTTAGAAGACTTATCTGCTCATCAACTTCTTTGTAGTTATATTTTACAAATTCTGAAAAACTTCCTTCTTGGTAGAATTCTCTTCCGCTGTTATTTATAATTATATTGTAGCTTCTAGCAGTTCCTCTAAGTCTGTTTAAGAACTGCTCAATATCAAGAAGATTCATATTATTTGCGTTAGGAATAACAAATGTAAGAGCTTCATCTCTATCTTTCTTGATATTAATTCCACAATCTATAAGAGAAGTTGTTAGAATATAATCGTGTTCTGGAAGAACTGAAGTTTCAATAAGTTGATTAAGAACTATATTATCTTTTCCAAGTTCTCTATAAGATTTTAAAACCTTATTCTTTTTAGATAACTCTAATGCAATTGAATCAATAGCACTCTTAGAATTGTATCTTACTATTTGATTCTTTCCAATTTCCTTAATTTTTGCAAGAGCAAAAGCTTCAAAATCTTGGCTATTTGAATTTACAAAAATATTAAATTCTTTTGTTGGAGCTGTATATTCTCCTTCTTCCTCAAAATCTATAATTCTGTCAAACTTCTCATATTGAACAACCTGAGGAGTTGCAGTAAGAAGAACAACAGAACCATTATGAGCTAAAATCTGGTTCTTGAAATATTCAAGACCTTCAATTGCTTCAGGTCTGAAACCAGATTGAGAAACGCTGTTGTGTGTTTCATCTACAAGAGCGTGAATCTTAAGATTTGGAAATCTCTTGTAAATCTCATCAATATCAGTTGCTTTATCATAAACAACTCCAAAAATCTTATTTTCTTTAAAGTTGTATGTGATAATATCAGGAGTTTTTCCTACAACTGATATTATATTATACTCTTTATTAAGTTGTGAAGTCTGGGCTGTTCCAGGTAAGAAAATAACATAAATATCATTGTCAGTAGCTTTCTTTGCAAGTTCTTGGAAGCAAGTGTTAGCTAAAAAAGTTTTTCCTTTTCCAGCTTTACCAATTGCAAGTGACTGCTTTCCTTCACTTGTTAATAGCTCTTTCATAAGAGTTATATTATCCTTATTGTCTGTTAAGTACTTTTTGAAAGTGTGTACTTCCACTTTTACTTTATTCTCTGTTCCATAGAGAATATTTTGAATTTTGTTGTATTCCTCTATAAATGAGGAAAAATTACCCCTATATTTTTCCATTTAAAAATCCCTCCATCTTTTTTAATATAATATATTTTATATATTGTTAATCTGTTTTATAAATAAAAATGATTAATTAAAACGGAGAAATTTTCTTTTATTTTTATTAGTTTTTTGTGCAATTTGCACAAAAAAAGAAGCAGTTCTGGGAAACTGCCTCTTTCAACACATTAAGGAGATAATTATTTTATGAAAAAAGATTCTTTTCTTTGCTTCTTCCTATTAATATTATATATTATTATTAATAAATTATTCATATTATTTGGAAGAAAAATTGTTTTATATTAAAAATAATATAAATATAATATATTAATACTTGAAATTTTGGAACAAGTATGCTAAATTAAAATTAGATAAAAGAAAGGAGTAATTATTATGTTGACAAATGTTTTTTTTGATTATTTTTATGTAGGAATTGCAGGTTTTATATCAGTTTTAGTCTTGATTTTTAGCTTTTCTCTCCTTTTCAAGATGAATCTTATTGATATAATTTCAACAATTATAACAGTTTGTGTTCTTTTGATTTCTTTTGTAACTATGATAAAGTTTTATGTATTTGGAATTTCTGCAGTAGGTTTGTTTGTATTCACTGTCTTTGCAAAAGAAATATTAAGACAGTACGGGTTAAATAAACAAAAAAAGAATAAAACTGAGTATAAGACAGAAAAAGAATAAAATATTAATATTTTAGTTGTATTTTAATATTATTAGTAGTATAATATAGTAACCTAAAACCTAATATAATATTGATTAAAAGTCAATTTTTAATCCCCCATCTTTGAGAGTTATAGAGTTCCATTCTATAACTCTTTTTTTTTGTGTATTTTTACTAATAAAAAAAGAAGGAAGTTTAGTTCCTTCTTTTATAATCCTGCAGAAAGTAATCTTTCTATTTCTTGGTTACTGGTTCTCCATTCATCGTATCTAAGTTGTTTATTATCTTTTACTAGTTTATGTAATTGATTCTCCCATTTTTCTTTTAATTGTCCGTATCTTTTCTTATTCTCAGTATCTAGAGAACCTAGTTCTAATCTTTTGTATTTTCTTATATTTCTTTCCATATATCTCTGCTTTTCTTCTAACTTGCTATTCTCATATATTTCCGTTGTATTCATTGGCATATATTCTTCATTAATACCTTCAAAAAAGGTTGACATTGTGTGTCTGCAGTTAGGATGGAATAAACCACCAGCAATAGCATCCGATAGAAGTGGATATTTTGGAATTTCTGTTGGTTTATATGAAGAATAAATATTATCAACATAAACTTTTCCCTGATATGGAAGACAAACATTTGAGCAGGCTCCATATTGAGAAACCTGAACTGTATTTATTCCCCATTCATCTCTTGCTTGTGCTTCACCTTTCATATATGCTTGTTTTCTTGCTGTTCTTACAGACATTTCAGCGTAGCTTTGAATATTTACGTGGGCCCCGTTCTTATATATTATGTTGTTTATTCCAGCGTCTAAAAAGTCTTTTGCAGCCATATCTACACATTGATAGAGAGTTTTTGAACCTGATTGAGAATAAACCTGACTTTTAAAGATTATATCTCTGTAAACATCATCCATTTTTCTTAAAATAGACTGTTCTCCTGTTATAATTCCTGTCATTGATTCATCTAATAAAGAGTTTAAAGCTCTTTTATTTGGAACAAAGAAAGAAGTTTGTTGAATAAGCTTTTTAGCTTTTTGCTTTGTCGTTGAACCTATAACCTTTTCTAATCTTTTTTTATTAGTTTTAGAAGGACTAACAGTAGCACCTTTTAAAATTGCTTTTAGAATTATTCTGTCTTGGTCATTTAAACCTAATATATAAGATTCTCTAATTATATCTTTTATTTCATTGTTTATCTTTTTGAAATATTCAGGGTATCTTTTTTTATATTCTTTATTGAATAGTGTTAATTGATATAGTTGTTCTGTTTGCCACATTGTCCAATCAAAACCTTCTGTTACGACATCTTTTGAATGTGTTTTGATATGTCTTTTTAAATTGTCTATTAATTCTAATTCAATTTCAGAAAATACTTTTGCAATATCTTCTTCTGTTTTCATTTTTACAACTCCTTTCAATAAATTGTTTTTCAACAATTTATTAACTAATAAAATAAAAATAACTCTATTTATTATATGCTTCATTCATAAAAAATAGGAGTTTTTTAAGCTCCTATTTTCAATTCATTTAAAGGTAACCATTCTCCTTCATTATCTATTTCAAATTCTGGTTTCATTGAGAATCTACAGACTGTTTTTCCTTTAATAATCTTCCTTATATCAACTATCTTATACAAGGTTGAACCGTCTTTATTAATTTTTTGCTGAAGTATATAAATTGGTTCATCGTTATTATATAACTTTAATATTCCGTTGTACTTTGCTTCCTTCATCAAAATTTTTGATATTTCTTTGAATGAAGATTGAACTTCTATATAACAGTTCTTATATATAAAATCTGTATTGTAGTTGCTTCTTGTTGTTCTGGTGTTATGCACTGAATCTGGATTAATATCAAAACTAGTATTTTGAAACAAAATTAACAGCTCTGCTATTTCCGATATAATCAAGTTTAAATCCATTCTTAAAGGGCTTCTTCCATCCCTTCCGTAATAATCAGTGTTTAGTTCAGTATCTTTTAATTTATCTTTAGAAACTTTCTCATAGAGAAGAAGTTGTATCATCTCTTGGGTGATATACTTCTTTCTATGAATTACCATCTCAACAGAAACAAAATCTAAACATTTGTTTAAAGTTTCTATTTTATTATTAATATTGTTATATTCCTTTTCATTTAACAAATCTTTAATTCCAATATATTCATCGGAACATTCCGCCTGCTTTACCAAAAATTTCTTATGCTATTCTTCATAAAATTCCCTCATCTTTCATTCTTTTTCCTTTATAAAAGTAAAGTCTCCTACTGAGATTTCAGGAAGGAGACTTTACAACTTATGAAAGGAGCTTTCTTAGCTTGAATTATTATATTATATATTAGTTTCTATTTATTATTACTTTAAACCTTTCTTAAATGTTCTAGTCTCTCTGTTTATCTGTTCCATCTTTATTATGTCTTCATTCCAGTCTTTATTCTCTGGGAAGCAACACATAACAACTGGACTAACTAGTTTATTTTGAATTTCTTCTGCTGCTTTTCTTCCTGCATCGTCGTTATCTGTAAAGATTCCAACAACCTCATATTTTTCTAAATCATTTTCAGTAAGAAGCTTTTTAACATTTCTTACTGAATTTAATACAACAAAGTCTGTTTTTGAAAAATCACTGACTTCCATTATAGATAAATATGAGAGGAAGTCGTAGAATCCTTCAAAAATCATAATTTCTTTGTTATTGTTGTTTAAGTATGTATAGGAGTTATGACCTTTAACAAATTTTCCGTGAGGTTTTTCTGGATTATCTTGTAGATAGTCCTCTATTTGCCTCTGGATTATCTGTTTATTATCTATATTGATAAGACAACTATTTATATCGTTATAATAGTTATGTCTTATTTCTATTTTATTTAAAGTAAGAAAGTCTTTAATTCTTTCATATTTTATTCCTCTTTTACTCAAATACTCATCAAGGAAATACTTATGTTCAGTATGTAATTGATGAATAGTTTTTGAAGATTTTAAAGCAAAGTCAATTTGATTTTTATAAAAATCTTCATTTTCTTCCTCTTTTGTTTCTATCTTTGATTCTGTAACAACTTTCTTTTTTTTAATTGTTATGTCTTTATCGTTAGCAAAATCAATAAGCCAGTTTACTTTCTTAATAAAATTTTTTTCACCAGTTAAATATTCAACTAGTTTAAGATTATCTATAATATTAACTTCCTTTTCTGCTAAATCTGGACAAGAGAAGCAAGTTAAGCAGTTACAAAACTTTTTCTCATCCGTGATTCTAGCACTTGGATGTCTATCATCGTGAGCTGGATTAGGGCACTCATAATAGCCAGCTCTGTTTGGTTCATATCCAAAAGCTTCCATAATATCTTCAACTCTTACAGATTCTTTTATTTCTTGGATTTCTTCCTTGTTGTAAAATCTTTTCTTTATTAGTATTGACATAAACAATACCTCCTTAAATGTTTTATTTAATATATTATATATATGTTGTATTATTTTTATAATACATTTTTAGCAATAAACGACAAAAAGGTGTTCTATTAAAACTAATAAAAAAAAGAAGAAGGAACTTAATCCTTCTTCTCCATCTCTTCCAATATCTTATTGAATTCTTTTAAATTTTCTTCATTTATCTTTGGTTCATCATAATAACATTCATTTTCTTCATCATACTCTTCAACACATTTAAAGTTATACCAGACTTCTTTCATTTCTTCAAAGTCATCTAGATTCTTAATTCTTCTTTCTGCTTCTTTTCTTGCTTCATCCATTTTTCTTAAAACATAATCATTAATATAATCTTCTTCTGTCATATTATAATCAGTTATATCATCTATTGTTGTTGAGTAGCGGCAAAGAAGTCCGTTTGGTTGTCTGCAAATATATGCTCCCATAATTTCAACTCTCTTTTCTAATTACTTTAAATTCTTTTAAAAATTTTCTGAAGTCAATGTTTATTTCAATTTCAAACTGTTCAGAATCTCTAACCATATAATCATCTAAGCATTCTTCATCATATTCAAAATCTTTAATACTATTTAATAAATCAACTGCATTCTTTACATCTTCACAAGTATTTTCATCTTCTAATATTTCTTTAATATATTCAGTATATTTTTCATATCTTTCCTCTAGATATTTACAAATTGCATTTTCAGATACACAAGTCTTTGCAAATCTAGGAATATTTGGAAATTCAACTTCTTCCAAATCTTTTAAATTAAATTTTCTAGAATTTAATATTTCTCTAACTTTTTCAATCTCTTCTTCTTTTATTTGTCTTTCAGATTTTACTCCTAAATCATTCAACTTTCTTTCTTTTTCTTCTTCTGTAAGTTCTGAAAACATTTCATCCAGAAGATTCTTATATCCTATCATAATTATCTACCTCTCTTTCTGTTTTGTTTTGCTGCAGCTCTTCTTGCTGCTCTATTTGGTTTATAATTGTTAGTATTTAGTGAAATTGTATTGTAGTATCTAGATTCTGGAACAATATATTTATGTTCATACTTTGCAATTTTTTCTGCTTCCTCTGTTCTTCCAAGACTTAATAAAAAATCCATTATTGTATAATAATAAGATTCTCTTATTTGGAATTGATTTCCGTCATCAATTGCTTTAATTACTTTATTTAAAATATCTTGTAATTCTGGAGAAATACATCTCCCATAAATTGTAAAACCGTTTTCTTTAATTTTAATTACCTCCATATATTTCTAAAAAATCTTCTCTTAATATTTCTGGAATTATTTTTTCATCTTTAAATCTTTTATAAATTTTAATAAAATCATCATCATCTAGAAAATCTTTATCATATAATAAATCTACATCAACTTCTAAAAGAGTTGTATGTATTTTTTTTAATACAAATTTACTAATTATATTATCTAAATCTTTTATTTTTTCAATAATTTCAAGTATATCTGAAGGAATTTCAATATCTTCATTTTCAATATCAATATACATTTTATAAGTATTAATCATAAATGGGTCAACAAAAATTTTTATTTTTCCAAATACAGTTACAATATTATTCAAATCTCTGTACATTGCTTTGCCTCTTCCAATATTCATTATTTTTCTCAAAAAATTTTCATCTGATATATAAGTATCTACATCATTCATAAATTTTATAACTAATATATCTCTTCCTGTTGTTGTACTATAAGTTCTTTCTACAGAAAGAACTTCTCCAATTATTAGAATAGGCATTTCTTTTCCAAAATAAAAATCAGTAAACATAATTCTTAAATCAGAATTATTCATATTAATTTCCTCCTTTAAAATAATCTTTTGCAGAGATTTCTTCAAATACTCCATCTCTGTCAAATATGAAGTTTACATCTTCTTCATCTTTCCAAAAAACTCCATATATTCCAAGTCTATTAAATAAAGAAGATTCTTCCCCTTTTTCCAATTCTCCATTTCTGTCAATTGGAATAATTCCAAATTTGTTGAAGTTGAAGGAGTAAATCATTTTAATTTGATAACCTTCAACTTGCTTTCTTTTTAAAATCTGCATTAATTCTTCCATAATTTTATCTCCTTTATAAAATTTATTTTATATAATATATTATTCTAATAATACAGTAAATATGCAATAAAATGACTTACTAGAACATAAAAATTATACAAACTTTTCTTATTTCTTTTGTGCAATTTGCACAATAAATAAAATTGACATCTATTGACATTTTTATTATTAATATTTTACCATTTTATTAATGAAAAAGTTTCATGAAATTTCATGAAACTTTTTTGCCAGTTTTTACCGTGGTTAAGCCATTCTTTAAAAAATTTTTGCAAATTTTTCCCTATAATAATAAATAAAAATAAAAATTTATAAATAAGAGTTTTAAATATAAAAAATTATTTTTTTAAGAATTAATATATAGTTTTATAACTAATAAAAGAAAAACAAACTACACTGGACTTTCTTCTTTTTTTATTAGTAATTTGACTCCA
>AUXO015312007.1_pt1 | contig 14738 bp, 23 predicted proteins | sample 768731 | NCBI WGS metagenome assembly AUXO01 (sample SAMN02715735, study PRJNA202380) | gut metagenome | biome: sheep rumen | host: Ovis aries | place: New Zealand: Palmerston North | reverse complement strand
AATGTATATCAAGGTGTCTAAAGAACACCCCCAGGGGGTCTAAGAAATCTTACACCCCCTAAAAAATCGCGCTGGTCTCAAAAATTTCTCCGGAGGAAAAATTCAAGGGAAGTCATTCTAAAATATTAGGGAAGGAGATACAAAATATGGCTGCACAAACAAAAAATTCTACAAAACATAAACCAAAGTCATACAAAAGTATGTCCTCTGAAGACCGAGAGAAGCAAATTATTGCTAAAGCAGTTGACTTAGCCGAGAAAAAAATTGAAGATGGTACTGCATCATCTCAAATTATTTGTCATTACTTGGATTTAGCAACGGAAGAACGCCAGCGAAAGAATGAAAAACTCAAAAAAGAAACAGAATTGCTAGAGGCTAAGAAAGATTCACTTGAAACAGAACAGAAACGAGAAGAAATTTATGAGAATGCATTAAAAGCATTTACAAGTTACTCTGGAGGACACTATGATGAAAACTTATAGTGAACTGATTAAAATAAGAACTTTTAAAGAACGATTAGAGTATTTACAACTTAAAGGTGAGGTAGGTAATGAGACATTTGGCTCAAAAAGATATCTTAATCAACAGTTTTATACTTCTAGCGAATGGAGAAGAATTCGAGATGAAGTAATTATTAGAGATAATGGCTGTGATCTTGGAGTTCAAAATGAAGAGATAGGTGGAACTATATATATTCACCACATTAATCCTCTTTCACCAGAACAATTTCAAAATTATGATGAATTTTTAGAAGAATATAATTCTTTAGATAATTTAATCTGCTGTTCAGCTAAAACTCATAATGCTATTCACTATGGAATAGATACCGATGTTAGAGTTGAACCAGTAGAACGAAAACCAAATGATCAAAATCCTTGGAGGTAATATAAAATTATATTATCAGATGGACAAGTAGTTTCATTTGCAACAGGCTGGTTATAATATATAAATAGGAGGAATCAAAATGTCAAAGAAAAACAAGTTTTACAACGAACCAGAAACAACAGAAGAGGAAGTCGTTGAAGAAGTAGAAGAGAAAGAATATGACGACGAGACTCAAAATGAGTATGATGACGAAGTTGAGGAACTAAAAGTAGAAGAAGATTCAGAGATTAAAATTCCTGAAGAGGAAGAAGTCTCAAAAACACCAGATATTGGAACAGTAAATTGTGCAAAGCTAAATGTTAGATCTATGCCAAGTATTACTTCTGAAATTTATGGTGTACTAAATATGAATGACACAGTAATCATTACAGGAGACAATGACCCACTATTCTATAAGATAGAATTTGATGAGAAAGTTGGTTATGTAATGAAAGAATTTATTAATATTTAATTAGATGTTAAAGAAAAATAATATATGATAATTTAGTTTAATAATTCTGTTTGTTAGTTTATTACTCCTTTATTATTGATGATAAAATTTTTCCAAATCCGTATTATTTTTCTAAAAACATAGTTAGCAGGCTAGAGGGTCAAATCTCTAGTCTGTCTTTTATTATCTAGAAAGGAATCAAAATGTTATCAAATACTGCCGTCCCAAAATATTATGGTAAATTTCGACAAGATGTCATAGATGGTAAAATACCAGTCTGTAAAGAGATATCTTTAGAAATGAATCGTATAGACGATCTTATAAAGAATCCAGGAATTTACTATGATGACGAGGCAGTAGAAGGTTTTATAAAATATTGTGAAAACGAACTCACATTAACAGATGGTTCCGATTTAGTTTTGCTTGATACGTTCAAAATATGGGCTGAACAAATATTTGGATGGTATTATTATGAAGAGCGAAGTGTGTTTGAGCCAAATAAAAATGGTAAGGGTGGTAAATATGTTACTAAGTCTATCAAAAAGAGATTGATAAATAAACAATATTTGATTATACCTCGTGCAAATGCAAAATCTGTATATTTATCTTTTATACAGTCATTCTTCATTAATATTGATACATCTACTACACATCAAATTACTACAGCCCCTACAATGAAACAAGCAGAAGAGGTGTTAAGTCCTATAAGAACATCTATTACTCGTTCTAGAGGACCATTTTTCAAATTCCTTACACAAGGAACTAAAAATAGTAGAACAACAACTAAAAAAATGCTTGACTCAACCAAAAGAGGTATTGAGAATTTTTTGACAGGTTCGTGGTTAGAAATTCGACCAATGACTATTGCAAAATTACAAGGTTTGCAAGTTAAATGTTCAACAATTGATGAATGGTTATCTGGTGATATACGAGAAGATGTTATGGGTGCCATAGAACAGGGGGCATCTAAAGTTGATGACTATATCATCATAGCAGCATCATCAGAAGGTACAGTAAGAAATGGTCCTGGTGACTCTATTAAAATGGAGTTAACTGATATATTAAAAGGTGAGTATATTAATCCACATGTATCTATCTGGTGGTATAAGCAGGATAGTATTGAAGAGATTGCTAACCCTGATCTATGGCTTAAATCGAATCCTAATTTAGGTAAAACTGTTCAATATGATACATTATCATTAGAAGTTGATAGAATGGAAAAAGTCCCATCGGCTAGAAATGATATTTTAGCTAAAAGATTTTCTATTCCTATGGAGGGCTATACATATTACTTTACTTATGAGGAAACAAAACCTCATAATAAGCGAGATTACTGGAGTATGCCTTGTGCTTTAGGAATAGATTTATCACAAGGTGACGACTTTTGTTCTTTCACTTTTTTATTTCCATTACCTGGAAGAGGATTTGGTGTTAAAACTAGAAATTATATTTCCAGCTCAACACTTAATAAGCTTTCAATGGCTATGAGACAAAAATACGAAGAATTCATGAAAGAAGGAAGCTTAATTGTTTTAGAAGGATCTGTTTTAGATATGATGGAAGTATATGAAGATATAGATAATCATATATCAAAATTACAATATGACGTTAGATGCGTTGGATATGATCCATATAATGCAAAAGAATTTATTGAGCGTTGGGAAAGAGAAAATGGACCATTTGGTATTGAGAAAGTTAGACAGGGTTCTCGAACTGAATCTGTTCCTTTAGGAGAATTAAAGAATTTAGCAGAGGATAGATTATTAATGTTTGATGAACAACTTATGGTATTTGCCATGGGTAACTGTATAACACTAGAAGACACAAATGGTAATAGAAAATTATATAAGAAACGAAATGAAGAAAAGATTGATGCTGTTGCTGCTATGATGGATGCATATGTAGCATATAAGATTAATCGAGAAAATTTTGAATAATATTTTTGGGAGATGAAACTAGTATTATTGGTCGACCGGTAATTGGGATAAGGAACATAAACAAGTGCAAGTCTTGTGAGAGCCCATGTAGTTTCAGTGCTGTGATGGCGGGGTCTATTAAAACGCGTTAATAGAAGTGGGATTATATTTTTAAGAAAGAAGGTTTATTAATGACTGTTATAGAAACACTAAGTGGTTTAGAAACCATATCTGGAATAATTATTTCTGCCGTTACTATAAGCGGTATAGTTATTCACTTTATAAGAAAAACTATTAAGGAAGAAATAAAACATGTTAGAATAAATGATTGTAAAAATTTTCTTGTAGTGTTTTTAGCAAAAGTAGAAAACAATGAAAAAATGAGTGCGGAAGAAATACAAAGAGCATATGAAGTATATGATGAATATACAGATCCTAATGATTTAAATCAAAACCATTATGTAAAAGATAAATGGGAACGATTAATGAAACCTCGTGCAGAATATGAAAAAGAAATAAAGATAAATAAAGAGTAATTGTCAAAATGGGAAGGTATTAATATGTTTAGAGCTAACGGCACATATATAAAAATGAATCAAGGCGATTATGGAGATATACTTACTTTTAAACTAACAGAGGGAACAATATTTAAAACAGATAGTATTAAATTTATAATTGAGGATTATAAAACTAAAGAAGATATTATTATTAAAGAATGTAAGTATATTGATGATAACTCATTTGAAATGTCACTAACTAAAGAAGATACTAATAATCTAGATATTGGCAATTATTTATGGGGAATCATCCAAGAAAGAGATGGAGAATTAGTAGATACTTTATCTATAGATAATAATTTAGTTGTAGAAAGAGGTCTAAAAGATGAAAGTAATAATTCAAACTCCTAAAAAAGAAGTTAGAATCAAAGGTATAAGAACCCAAATAGGATTTATACCAGAAGGGACTAAAAAAATTACAGAAAATGGAAAACATGATGTTTTTAATTATGAATTTGCAGAAGTTGCAGTTCCTCCAAGCGATTATGACGGAAGTAAATTTTTTGATTTAATTATAGGAGAAGAAACAAATGAGTAATATTGTAATTGATGAAAGTAGAATACTACAACTAGAAGAAGATAGAGTAACATTACGAAACAATTTAAGAGAACAAGGGATTGGCTGTAAAGACGATGAAACATTAGAGAGTCTAATTGCTAAAGTTGAAGATATACCAAGTCCTAAGAAAGTGATACATAAAGAAATAACATCTTATATTGATGATGAACTTACAGACTTAAGTACGGAGTATTTTTCTAATAATCCAAATTTAGAGAATTTGGAAATAGACAATTTAGAAAGAATTTCCGTTCCTATAAGGTATTGTGGTTGTAAAAAACTATATTTACCAAAAATAACCTCTATAGATTCACAGTATCAATTTAGCTATAACAATAATATGACAAAACTTTGTTTGTCTGGTTTAATTTCAACATCTAATTCTTTAGTGTCATATGATGATGCCTTAAAATATTTAGATGTTGGCTTAATAACATCTATGTCTTCAGGCGCTCCAGTTCAAATGTTTACTACAATAAGCAACTGTAGCAATTTAAGATATCTTATTTCAAGAAGTAAAACATTGATTCCAATAAATAACAAAAACCCTTTAACGAATACACCATTTAGTTCGCCAAGTGGAAATGCTAAATTTTTTATTCCACAAGTATTAGTTGGTCAATATTCGATTGCTACAAACTGGAGTACAAAATATTTCACAGAAATATCATTAGAGGGTAGTAGATTTGAAAGCCCATATTGGATGAAGAAAAATAATTCACTCTGTACCCTAGACGGAAATATTATTGAAGTAAATGACGATGAAACAGCGGTAATCTTTAAGCATACAGAAAACATCTCACATTGTTACGAAAACGGAGTAGAACTAGCAGACACAGATTTAGTTAAAGGCAAGACTTTAACAAGCACAATATAAGGAGTTTATTATGGCAATAGTAAGAGAAGATACAGTTTTAAAAGGCAGAGATTTTGTAAGGACTTATTCTGATATACACCATTACATTGAAAGAGATGGAGTGGAGTACGAAGAAGCATACGACCTAAAAGAACTTGCAGAAGATAGAATATACACAGAAACAGATAAGTTAATAGAAGAACCTGAAGAAGAATAGAAAGGAATTGTCAAAATGGAAAGTAATTTTAATACAGATAGTATCTTACTGTCAATAAAAAAACTTCTTGGTATTTTAGAAGATGACCAGGCTTTTGATACAGATATTATAATTCATATAAATTCTGTTTTTATGATTCTTAATCAGTTAGGTATAGGCCCTATAGATGGATTCAAAATTGAATCCCAAGAAGAAACATGGAACCAATTTATACAAGATGATAAATTACTAGAAGATGTAAAAACTTATATATATCTGAGGGTTAGATTAATATTTGACCCCCCTTTGAATAGTTCTATTCAGGGAAGCATTGAACGAACAATCTCAGAATTAGAGTTTAGATTAAATCTTAAAGAAACGAAGGAGGATACTCAAAATGAATAATAATTATTTAATACATTCTGGAAATAAAAACTCTGGAAGATATCCTCGAGGCTCGGGAGAAAGACCACATCAGCATGATGGGTTAAGATCAAAAATAAGAACTAAAAAAGAACGACAAAAAGTTAGAATGGAAAGAAGAGAAATTGCTAGAGATTCTCATAAATTATCAGATGAAGAATTAAATAAGCAGATAAATAGACTTCAAAAAGAAGGTCAATTGAAAGATTTAACAAAAAATGTTAATAGAGGTCGTGGTGAAACTAATAAGATTTTAAAAAAATCTGCTGGAGGAGCAATTGGCGCTATAACAGGGGCTTTAGCAGTTGAAGTAGGAAGACGATTAGTTAAAAGAGTTTTTGGTAAATAGAGATTATAAAATAAGGAGAACCTTAAAAATGGATAATTATTTAATACATTCTGGAAATAAAAACTCTGGAAGATATAAACGAGGATCGGGAGAAAGACCGCATCAACATGATGGTTTAGGAAATGCAAACTATTCTAGTAAACAATACAGAAGAGATGAATCTTTATATGGTCGTAGAGCAGCTAAAAGAATAAATAAAGCGACGGCTAAAGGCGAATCGTTGCAAGGGGCTAGACATAGAGAAGTAGTTAGAAGAGACAATAAGGTTAATACAAAAAAGGTGGCTAAGAATATAGCAAAAGCTGGAATGACTATAGGTAGTGTTGCTGCGGTTTATGGAATATCTAAAAAATATGGTAATACTGCTTTATCTGCATTAGATGCTAGTACTATAGCAAATGCTGGTAATAGTATAGTTAAAGCTTTATTAAGAGTTTAGGAGGTTTATATGTCAGAAAATTATTTAATTCACTTTGGAAACAAAAATTCAGGAAGGTACAGAAGAGGTTCAGGCGAACACCCTCATCAACATGATGGGTTAGGAACTATGGGTAAAGGAAAATATAATTCTAGACATGATAGAAGAATTGCAGAGAAAATAGAACGAAAAGAAATTAGAAAATCTGACGGTTTTCTTACTAGAAATTTAATGTATAATCCAGCAACTTATAGACGAGCAGCACAAATATCTGCAAATAATAAAGGGATAACAAAAAATCAAGCCAAATTTGAAGCAAAGACTGCTGCTTGGAGAAATACTGGAGCAATTGCTGGTGCTGCCGTATTAGGTTCAGTTGGATCTACTATTTTTAGAGCTGGAAATGCGGCTGGGAATAAGGGTAAGTTGGCGGCAGGAGCTGGTTTAGCAGCTTTAGGAGGCGTAGTTGTTGGAAAAACATTATTGACAAATCACAAAGAAAAGAAAATGGCTAGAACAGGTCAATATACTAAGTATTTAAAATCTAAAGGTCAAACACCTGGAGCATAAATAGGAGATTGTCAAAAATGGGACTTAAAAATAGAATAAAAAACGCATGGGATGCTTTTACTAGCAGAGATCCCACATGGATTCCAAAAGATTATGGGCCTACAGATTATGATAGACCAGATAGGCCATCCCTTAAAAGAGGTAATGATAGAACAATTGTTAATTCTATTTATAATCGTATGGCTGTTGATGTAGCTGCTACAAGAATAGTGCATGCTAAAATAGATGAAAATAATCGTTTTATAGAAACAATTAATTCTAATCTTAACAATTGTTTAACTGCTGATGCTAATATTGATCAAACAGGAAGACAGTTTATACAAGACATCTGCATGTCTATGTTTGATGAAGGATATATAGCAATTGTTCCAGTATTAACAACTATTAACCCCGATAAATCAGAAACCTTTGGTAGAGATATAGATGTTATGAGAAGAGGAAAAATATTAGAATGGCATCCAAAGCATATCAAATGCCAAGTTTATAATCAAAATACTGGAAAAAAAGAAGATTTGATATTATCTAAAGATACTGTGGCTATTATAGAGAATCCGTTCTATGCAATAATGAATTCGCCTAATTCTACTTTGCAAAGGCTTATTCATAAACTAGCTTTATTAGACAAACTTGATGATAGTACAGCCTCGGATAAATTGAATTTAATTATTCAATTACCATATGTTGTAAAGACACAATTAAGAAAAAATCAAGCCGAAGAGCGAATTAAAGTTATAGAAGAACAGTTATCAAAAGGAAAGCACGGTATTGCATATGCTGATGCTACTGAAAAAATAACTCAATTAAATAGACCTATAGATAATAGCCTATTATCTCAGATTGAATATTTGACTAAACAATTATATAGTCAATTAGGTATCACACAAGAGATAATGGAAGGAACAGCTGACGAAAAAACAATGCTAAATTATTATAATCGAACTATCGAACCAATTTTAGCAGCATTAACCGATGAAATGAAACGAAAGTTTCTTTCTAAAACGGCTAGAACACAAAATCAAACCATTCTCTTCTTTAGAGATCCATTTAGATTAGTACCTATTAATGATATTGCTGAAATAGCAGATAAATTAACAAGAAATGAAATATTAACTGCTAATGAAGTAAGACAAATATTAGGATTTAAACCTTCCGATAATCCAAATGCTGATGATTTAAGAAATAGAAATATCATTGCTACAGAATATGGAAATGTTTATGATGGAGATCCTAATACTGAAGAGAGTGTAGTAGAAGAAGAGGAGATATATTAATCTCTTTTTATTTTACAAAAATATATAAAGGAGGAAATCCAAATGCCTAAAAAGTATGACTTTTCTGGTTGGGCTACAAGAAGCAATATTAAATGTAGTGATGGAAGAATCATTGCTAATGATGCTTTTAAAGATAATGATGGTCAAACAGTACCTTTGGTTTGGTCACATGAGCATAATGACCCTGCTTCTGTTTTAGGACATGCTTTGTTGGAAAACAGAGGAGATGGAGTTTATGCATACTGTAGCTTTAATAACAGTGAAAATGGTCAAAATGCTAAAAGAATTGTTGAGCATAGAGATGTTGCGGCATTATCAATATACGCTAATCAACTAGAGCAAACTGGCGATATTGTTTCTCATGGAAACATTAGAGAAGTCAGTCTAGTATTAGCAGGAGCAAATCCCGGAGCATATATTGAGAATATTATGTCACATTCAGGCTTGGAAATTGAAGAAGAAGCTATCATTCATAATGATGGTGGAATTGATACAGAACCAGGCGAGATAGAAGATGCTCAAAATGACGAAGAAGAGACCGATAACCAGGATACTAAAGAAGAAATTCAGGATGAGCCGGAAGAAAAAGAAGAAACAAAAGAAGAACCTGCTCAAAATGAAGAAACACAGGAGGAAAACAATATGTCAGAAGTAATTGAACATGCTGATGGTCAGGATACTGCTCAAAATAATCAGAGTTCTGGCGGATCAGACAAAACTGTACAAGAAGTGTTTGACACTCTTACAGATGAACAAAAAGAAGTTGTGTATTTCTTAGTTGGGCAAGCTGTTGAAGACGCTAAAAATGGCTCTACTGGAAACACAGAAGGAGGACAAGAAATGAAACAAGATGTATTTGAAGGCGATAGCTACGCAGCAGATGAGAATGTTTTATCTCACGACGATATGCAAGTTATTTTTAGGGATGCAAAAAGTAATGGATCACTTAGAGATTCAGTATTAAAGCATTCTGCAGAATATGGTATTGAGAATATTGAATGGCTATTCCCAGAGCATAAGAATTTAAAGAATGCTCCAGATTTTATAAGAAGAACACCATCTGCATGGGTTGAAAAGGTAATGAATGGTGTATCAAAAACACCATTTAGTAGAATTAGAATGGTATTTGCAGATATTACTGCAGATCAGGCTCGTGCAAAAGGTTACACAAAAGGTAATAGAAAGATTGAAGAAGTATTTGGACTACTTAAGAGAAAAGTTGGTCCTACAACAATTTACAAGAAACAGAAGTTAGATAGAGATGATATTATTGATATCACAGACTTTGATATTGTTTCTTGGATGAAAACTGAGATGAGAATGATGCTAGACGAGGAAATCGCTAGAGCTGCAATGTTTGGTGATGGAAGATCTCCTCTAGAAGAGGATAAAATTAAAGAAGATTGCGTGATTCCTGCAATTTCTGATGATCCTCTTTATACTATTACTCATGTTGTAGAAGTTCCAGAAGGAATGACTGAAGAAGAAGCTTTGCTAGATGCTGCTATTCTAGGAGCTGTTGACTATCAGGGATCTGGTAATTTAACAGCATTTATGAGAAGAGTAACTCTTAGCAAATCACTATTGTTAAAAGATGGATTTAAGCATAGACTATATAAGGATGCTAGTGAAGTAGCTTTAGCTATGAATGTTAAAGATATTGAGGAAGTTCCTGTGGATGTTATGCCTGAGGATGTTCTAGCACTACTTATTGACCTTTCAGACTATACAATTGGTGCTGATAAGGGTGGTTCTGTTAATATGTTCGAAGATTTTGATATTGACTTTAACCAGCAGAAGTATCTAATCGAGACTCGTTGTTCAGGGGCTTTGACTAAACCTTATTCAGCAATTGTACTTAAGAAGAGCGGTGACGCTCCAGTAAACCCCTAAGCGAGCTAACGCTTAAAGCCGAGAGCGCTAGCGTTGAAATATTCGGCACATTAGTTAGTGATATACAGACAGATTTGTCAGTAGCTGACGATGCAGTTACAGGTACTTCTAAATGGTTAGCAGATGGTGAAATTGCTGATCATTGGGGACCTGGTAACTTTATGGCTTTCAAGTTTGAAGATATAGACGAGAGGGCCACATCTGTAAAAGTAGGAATGTCACCTTCACAAGGTTCTGGTCTAGTCGAGATTATAAACGACCCAGATAAGAATGGCGTATTTAAGATTACAGATAAAGATGAGCAGAAGTTTGTTGTTATCATTACCGATGGTACACAGACAACTACTCAAGAATTTGATTTGTCTGGTTTGACATTAGAAGAAGCTCCAGCGGAAACTAATGAACAACAGCAAGGAGAATAATTAGGAGATTGTCAAAATGAAATATTATGGAAAGATTGGTTTTAAACAAACATCCGAAATCAGACCTGGTGTATTTAAAGAAAATATAATCGAAAGAACTTATAGCGGCGATTATATGAGAAATGTAAATAATCAAATAATATCTAGTGACAAAATTAATGATGATATTCGAATTAATCATAATATTAGTATTGTTGCTGATGCTTTCATAAATAATAATTTCTATGACATTAAATATATTGAGGTTATGGGCCAAAAATGGAAAGTATCTAGTGTAGAAATCCAAAGGCCCAGACTCATCCTAACAACAGGAGGTTTATATAATGAGTAATCTAATTGAGATATCACAAGAAATAAAAAAACGATTAGATACAATTTGTGATCGCGTGTATTTCCAACCTCCTTCTAATACAAAAATGGAATATCCATGCATTTTATATTCTAGAGATAGAATAGATAATACTCATGGTAATAATCATGTGTATAATCAAAATCATAGGTACCAAGTTATAGTTTTAGATGAAGATCCTGATAGTAAAATAACAGAAGAATTATCTAAGTTTGATAAATGTCGATTTGAAAGAAGATATGTATCAGATAACGTGTATCATGATGTATTTACTTTATATTATTAAGGAGGAAAATAATTATGGCAAAACTAGTATGGGATGCAGTAGGCGAACGTTTTTATGAAACAGGTGTAGACCACGGTGTTATTTATCCTATGGGTGATAATGGATATGAAGACGGTGTTGCTTGGAATGGTTTAACAGGTGTAACAGAGTCTCCATCAGGAGCAGAAGCAACTCCTCTTTATGCAGACAATATTAAGTATTTGAATCTATATTCGGCTGAGGACTTTGGTGGAACTATTGAGTCATATACTTATCCACCAGAGTTTGCTGAGTGCAATGGTGAAGGAGAATTAGCAGCAGGTGTACGAGTTGCGCAGCAGGCTAGAAAGAAATTTGGTTTCTCATATAGAACATTACTAGGAAATGATACTAAAGGAAATGAATACGGTGAAAAAATTCATATTGTTTATGGAGCGCAGGCTTCTCCATCAGAGACAGCAAATGCTTCTGTAAATGATTCACCAGAAGCTATTACATTCTCTCATGAATTTACAACAACACCAATTAATGTTAAAGATATGAAACCAACAGCTCACTTAGAAATTGACTGTACAAAGATTTCAAAAGAGGCTAAGAAAGCTATCGAAGATGCTTTGTATGGAACTGATGCTACAACAGATCCTGTAGCTGCAGCAACAGCACCAAGAATTTTAACACCAGACCAGGTTAAAACTATCATTGATGAGAATCCTGTTTCTGCAGGAGCAAATGGTTAATTAATAACATAACTAATCTAAAATCTTGTGTTTAAAAAAAATAACCCGATTTTTCCACACAGATTAGTTTTTGTTTGAAGTAGGCGTCTGTTATCATCATAGCAGGCGTCTACTTATTTTTTATTGTCAAAATGAAAATTAAAAAAGGAGATATTAAATTATGATTAAACAAACTATTACATATACAGATTTTAATGATGTAGAAAGAACTGAAGATTTTTTCTTCAATTTAACAGAAGCTGAATTGGTAGATTATAGCGTTTCTGTAGAAGGCGGTATGGAAAAGAAATTAGAGGATATTGTTAAGTCTAATGATATTAAAGAAATTCTTAAAATATTTAAGGAAATAATTTTACTATCTGTTGGTAAGAAATCAGAAGATGGTAGATTATTTATAAAAAATGATAAAATAAGAGAAGAATTTAAACAGTGTCCTGCATATTCAGAATTATATATGTCATTTATTAATGATGATAATAAAGCCGCAGATTTTGTTAATGGAATACTTCCAAAGAGTAAACAGATGACAAAAGATCAATTAGATAAGAACATGGCTGAAGCAGCAGAAAAATTAGGTGTTCAAAAACCTGAGATATCAGAAGCAAGCCAAGATACACCTAGTACTGTAGTTGATATGCCAGTAAATAATGAAGATATAGATAAATAAGAGAATAAATTATGTTAATTATAAATACAGAAAAGAAAGAGTTTTTTGATGAAGAAAAACAAGAATTTGTCACTATACCAGAATATGTTTTGCATATGGAACATTCTCTTGTATCAGTTTCAAAATGGGAAGCTAAATATGAAAAACCGTATTTAGATATTAAAAATCAAAGAACTCCGGAAGAAATGTTGTTTTATATTAAATGTATGACATTTGAGCAAAATATACCAGATATCGTTTTTTCATCATTGTCTAAAGATAATCAATTAAAAATTAAGGATTATATTGAAAAGAAAATGACAGCAACATGGTTTTCTGATGAGAAAAAAGAAGGTAAGAAAGGCCCTATACGAAAATTAAATGGCCAGATAGTAACTTCAGAACTGGTATATTATTGGATGGTCGAATTAGGAATACCCGCAGAATTTCAAAAGTGGCATATAAATCGCTTGTTAACTTTAATTAAAGTATGTAATGAAAAACATAAAGAACAATCGGGTAGTAATAAGATGACAAAACAGGAAGTTGCGGCCAGAAATAGAATGTTAAATGCTCAAAGAAAAGCAAAATATAAAACAAGAGGATAGAGGTGATAATATGCCTAAAAAAATCGCATACGAATTAGTTAAGTATGTTAAGAAAAAAATAGTAACGCCTTATATATATGGTGCAAAACAGCCGTATGAGTTTAATAAAAAATATTATAAAGAAGATATTAAAAGATTAAGTAAACAGTATCCAGGATATATTTGGAAGAGCGATTTTAAAAAAGCTGGAAAAGTATGTTGCGATTGCTCGGGATTAATATCTGCCTATACAGAAAAACAAAAAGGATCTTGGGATTTATTTAATTCCGCAACAAAAAGATGGCAAATTAAGTCGGGTAATAACTGGTTATGGGATAATCTTAAAGAAGTTCCTGTCGGAGCTATTCTATGGAAATCTGGGCATGTTGGAGTTTTTATTGGATATATTGGTAAAACCCCATATTATATTGCTGAAGATGGTAGTGCATATAATTGTAGAATGGCTAAAGTTAAAAATAGCGGTTTTACACATGCACTATTAATTCCAGATATTACTTATAATATTAAAAAAACATATAAGGCTACTAATAAAAAGAAAATCAAAGCCTATAAGTCTTCAAAATCAAAGAAACCTAAACGTACTTTTAGAAAAGGAAGAGATTTTAGAATTATGGCTGAACATAATGGTCGAGGACTTCTTAAAAAACATAGTGCTAAGGCTAACTTATGGGTTGATTTAAAGGATATAAAGAAGAAATAAGGCAAGGTGGTAGTCGTAGTCAGATTTCTTTTTTATATAAAAGGAATGCATATGATAATTATGGTTGGGACAATGTGTTGATTAATTGTTTTTTATTAATTGTTTTTTTTTTGTAGTGATGGACGGTCAATTACTTATTTTTTATTTATATCTCTTTCTCTAATTTTTATGAATGGATATAATCATATGCATTCCTATTGACTGTCAAAATGAGAAGTGAAAAAGGTGAGTTTATGATTACAATAAAGCAAAAAGGAGATTTTAGCAATCTCAGAAGTTATTTCGAACGTGCTAAAGAAGTCGTAAACTTAGGAAGACTAGACGAGTATGGAAGGCGGGGGGTGGAAGCGCTTGCCGCTGCTACTCCTAAAGATTCTGGAAACACTGCAAGTTCTTGGGAATATCAAATTGATAGAACAAAAACTAGTGTTTCTTTAAGTTTTTATAATACAAATGAAAATAATGGTGTTCCAATTGCAATTATTTTGCAATATGGTCACGCCACTAAAAATGGGCATTGGGTTGAAGGTATAGATTATGTAAATCCAGCAATTCAACCTATTTTTAAAGAAATAGAAGAAGAACTATGGAGGGAGGTTTCTAAATAATGGCTACAACAATAGATAATAAGACTGTGCAGATGAATTTCGATAATAGAAATTTTGAAAAAAATATATCACAGTCTATG
>AUXO015939791.1_pt1 | contig 14740 bp, 13 predicted proteins | sample 768731 | NCBI WGS metagenome assembly AUXO01 (sample SAMN02715735, study PRJNA202380) | gut metagenome | biome: sheep rumen | host: Ovis aries | place: New Zealand: Palmerston North | reverse complement strand
GTGCAGTAAGTTCTGCCGGCATTATCTATCACGACCACCTGGCCCGGACGTACATCATCGATAAAATCACCTACCGTCCCCTTCTCCATTCCGCAGGGCACGTAATGCACAGTAAAAGCATCGCCGCAGATCTTTTTACCCGGAATCACAGCCTGGATCCCCAGAAGGCCACACTCTATGCCCAGCTTGTCCATTGCATCTGAGACACTCGCCGTATCCATTTTTTTCAACTCTTCAATTACGTTCATAATAAAACCTCCAATTGTTCTGCTTTCTTGACAATTTCATTCTATTATGATGTAATAATATAATCAAAGTCATATATTTATATATTAACTATACAAATTATCTTATGTTATGAGGTCGCCTATGGAACGAGCTATGCAATATGCTTATGAAGTATACAAAAAAGGAGGAATTACAAAAGCAGCAGAAAGCCTCTATATCTCCCAGCCCGCTTTAAGCGCGATCATCAGAAAGCTGGAAGACTCCCTCGGAACTCCGATCTTCGACCGGAGCACAAAGCCTCTGCGCCTGACTCCGGCAGGCGAATACTATATTCACTGCGCGGAACAGATCAGATCCATTGAGACAGACATGAAACAATATTTCGACGATCTCGAGACATTAAAAAAAGGAAGCCTCCGCATAGGAGCTTCCACTTATTTCTGCAGCAATATCCTTCCCGGACTGCTGCACAGTTTTCATCAAATTTATCCATACATCCGGGTCACTCTGGAAGAAAACAATTCCACGCCCCAGTTAAAAGAACATCTGCTCGGTAAGGAAATCGACTTTGCCCTTACCAGCAACACCTATCCGTCATCTGACTTTGAAGAACTCCGGCTTTCCTCCGAGGCCATAATCCTTGCGGTCCCCGCGGACAGGGGGGTAAACCGGGTCCTTCGCAGCTTTGCGTATTCATATGACGAAATGTCCTTATTATCAAAGCCTTATTCCGATCTTTCCGGTGTAAAGCGAATATCTCTGCGCTCCCTGGCGCAGGAAGAATTTATCACCATTGACAGGATATCCGATCTCTACCCCCGTATCCTGTCAATGTTTAAAGAATACGAAATCTCTCCGAAGATCACCATGCATCTGCAGCAGATGTCCAGCTGCTATTATATGGCTTCGGAAGGCTTCGGCTGCACCTTCCTGCGCTCAGCCACCCTCCATACGGTCAAGGCAACGGACCAGCTTCTGTTCTATTTCATCGACAGCCCCCGCTCCATCCGCAGCACCAGACTCTACTACAAAAAAGGCGGCTATATGACAAAAGCCATGCAGGCGTTCATCTCGTGGCTGGATAAAGAGGCTGATCTGTGATAGAGAGGGTTCTGTTATGTTTGCAAAACTACCTTTATAGAATGATTACATCGAAAAAGAATTCGGTATTAAATGTTATACCCTAAAATCTCCAGTATTTAACATCATATGTGCCATCCTCTTTTTCACACCTGAACCATCTAATCCTTTTTTCTCCCGGAACATTTTCACTCATGTCCATAAATCCCCACTGGATATCATTATATTTCACAGGAACAACTATTTCACCATTCCATATACAAATAATTCCTTTTTCCCCTTTTTCATTTGTTACTGTGGCAATATCGGTCCCTTCTGGCTCTTCAGTGATTTCTGTGCAATCCGGATATTCTTTTATAATTCCCGGCTGTACTCCATCTGAATTCTCCAGAGTGAACAATACAGCTTTTCCATTCTTCACCCCTGTTCCTATCAAATAAATACCATATAGCTTATTTATGGAATCAAATCCTCCGATAATGACATCCTCTTTCTGATTTATCACAGACCAGCTTCCGTCCGGCATTTGAACCCTTGCATAACCTCCCTGCGTTTCCCCAAAAGGATGCGCATGCAGATATTTTTTAAAAGTGAATCGTTTCCCTCCTCGATCTATATAGTAATACTCTTCATTTTCTTTGACGCAGGCACTTCCATCTGCCATCTTGCTTGCCTTAGAAAACCGGCCCGAAAGAAGTACCGATACTCCTCTGTCATCATACTTTCCATATCCTATCAATCCATTTTCTGAATCAACATATCGAAATATTCCATCGCCGTTAGCATAACCAAAATCATCATATATAAATTCACATGGTCCAAATATAACGTTTCCCCTCGTATCGATCAAATAGGCCTTATTTCCGGATATTTGAATTTTAGGACTTTTTTGCTGATCTCCGCTTTGATTCAGAAAAACTTCTCTTTCTTTTTTTACTGATTTACCGGTATTCTTCTGCAAAGAATCAACTCTTATTTTATCAATATTCCCACTGCCAGTTTGTAATTTTTGTCTCCTCAGGCCTACACCGGCCGCAACCGCAATGATAAATACTGCGAACAAAATCCATAAAGCTCTTTTTAAACGTTTTGAGTCTTTCATCTTCATTTCTTTCATTTTCCGCACTTTGCTCTACACTCCTGTATAAAAAACCACAATGCTCACAGCCGCCGTTTTTCTATAAGTCTTCTATTTCCGGCTTCCCGACGCAGCCGAATCCGATCCCGCTAAATGTGCTGCAAGTTTTTCAAGTACTGTTTTTGCCTCCCCTTCAGAATGCATAGATGTCTCATCCTTATCTACCAAATCATTTTCACACTTATCAATGGCTTCCTTTGCATTTACGTCGTTAAAGATAATTTCTGCCATACCGGACCCATATCTTTCATACATTGCAGCAGGGCAGTAAACACTTGATTTAATAACCTCAACAGATGGCCGAATATTCCTGCAATCGACAAAACTCTTATAACGAATCTCTCCGTCATTCATATCTAGCTCAAAATTACCATTTCTAAGTCCATAATTTGCTCTGACAATAAACTCTGAGAGTCGTCTCATCATTTCTTGGTCGCTCGCATCACCTCCGATTGGAGAAACTGCATATACCAGAAAATAATTCTCACCTACATCAACGATATATTTAATATTTTTGATCCGAGAATGTAAATTTAACCCAAACTGAATATAACCATGTTTTTCATCAAAAGAATAATTCCAGTCATCAGATGTTAAAAAACCTCTTATTAAATTACTAATTTCAATTGAATATGTCACTTCACTCATTTATTATACCTCCTGTCAATATGATAAATTAACTTTCATTTCTTTACATAGTCAGTAAGAACTCTTCAAAAATTTTTCCGAAAGAATCCCCCAGTGTGAAAACATTCTCTTCATATTCCATAGACCCCGCTTTTTTCATGTACTCAGATTGAATTCGATAAGTTCCCGTAAGAATCGGAATTAATAATTCTGTTGTGATTTCAGCATCATAAAGTGCCGAATGTTTTTTCTTCTCATCCATAACTATTCCAAACTGTTCGGCAGCTTTATGTAAGGAAAGCTGTCTGCAGTTTGATTCAAACTCCATTGTTTCATAGTATTCTGACTGAAAATCAACCCAATCGACCATATTCTTAGGATATGTGATCCCTTTGTACTGACACTCAAGAGCCATCTGACGATAATCCGAATCACTCCAGCTATACATAACTGTTTCAGAATCATACCCAATCCAATTTTCAAGTCTTTTTATTGCCTCTTCAAAAAGCACCGCATCAACAACATCGCAATATCTGATACCTGTCAGCTTTGTGATATACGGAGCAATGTCATCATTAAAACCCGGTCGGACAAAACAATGGAATTCATCTACAATGGTATTTGTTTCATCGACACAAATCGCTCCTATTTCAATGACTTCCCGCGGAAGCTCAGCTCGTATTGATTTTAGATTTTTTGATACCGGATTCATTTCCAGATTGATAACTACTCTATGAACAGTATGCATTTTTTCTTCTCCTTTCTTATCTTTTATATATATAGAAAGTCGAAAGAGAGGACATTTTCCCGACTCCCCCCAAAAAATATTTACGTCCATTCTTCATCATCAAATTCATCATCTATTAAAGATATCTCTTCTTGCTCAAATGTCTTTTCCGGGATACTTGAACCCAGTGTTATCGGATATTCAAATATTAATGGAATATCCGCAGCCAACATCGGATAACAACGATCATGAAATATCAGCGTTTCATTTTTTCGCAGTCTTTGTAGTCTTGATATGGAAACAAGCGGCCGGCCATACTCATTATGTCCTGCCAGTTCACTGATATATTTCAAAAATTGAATTTCCCGGCTATGCAGATAAATTAAATTTCCGCAGTTATCAAGTACTGCTTTGGCTGTGTTTTCTCCATATTTTTCTACCATTTGTCCATATGATTGAATGACAAGATGCATTCTGATATTCCTGCTTCTGGCAGCAGTGATCATCGGCAGAAGGTCTTCCAAAGTTGGTAAATTGCAGAATTCCTCTAAAACAAAGTTTACTCTTACAGGCAAGATCCCTTCATTATCCTCAACAAGATTTAAAAGGGATGAATAACATTGACCGATAAACAATGTGACAAGAAAATGAAAGGTAGTATTCTCATCCGGAACTATTAGAAAAACAGCTGTTTTTTCCTTTCCTATTTCATCCATCTTAAAAGATGTCGAAGACAGCATGTCTGTGAGTGCAGGCGACGACTTGAATACACGCACCAGCTGATCAAACGTAGACCGAATACATGACTTCGTGTTCTCTGCTGTCAGTTCCATATATCCGGCCAGATTTTGGTATATTTCACTTTCTTTGGCCAAGGAATCAAAACATTTTTGTAATGTACCATCGCTCAGTTTTTCGTATCTCCACTTTAAAAGATTCTTAATCGTGAGTTCTTCACCTAATGCCAGAATCAACAATGAAATCCCCAACGCCCACTGACCTGCCGATTCATTCCAATATGGATCTTTAACGTGTGTACGCTTAAAGAAAATGTCATTCAGCAGATTGTTTAATTGCATAGTGGCCATTTGTTTGCCTTCTTTATCTAAACTGTATTGTTCTTCAATCTGTCCCATCGGATTCCACATATCAGGGGATCTCTGCGGATTTCTATAATTTAAAACAACATTTTTATAGCCCTTTTTTTCAAGGTGCGGAGTCATTTTTCGTGCTATTTCACCTTTCGGATCTACGATGACCATAGATTCTCCTGCCTTTGCACATGTATAGATCAAAGGCAATACAAAACGCAAAGTTTTCATTGATCCGGTATCTCCTAATATTAGTGAATGCACGTCACTTGAATCCACATAAATGCGTGGCCCATTTCTAAAAAGAACAGGCCCACCATGGGTAAACACATCATTTTCCTCAAGACCATAAACGTCTAACTCCTGTGTAAATTCCTCATCAGATGCCATCCTTGATTCCTGATATTTGAGTTCACTTTCAAACATAATGTTTTTCTCCTTATGATATATATGGCCCAAAACCTATTATGTTTTTTCCGGGGTTGAATTCACTTCTCTTTGGCAGCGCCGCAATATCTGCTTCCGTTATTATTTTCTCGGAGTGAGAAAGTTTTTTTGTCATATCTATTTGAAATAGATTCTGAATAATCAGCTGCCGTATGTCGCCGGAATATTTGCATACTTCCGACAGATACTTTTCTATCATGGTTTTCGCATCACTAGTTATCACGTATCCCATATCAGCTGCAGTACTCGAAAATATTTCTGATAAATTCTGACTTTCTTTAATATGTGATTTTATTTCAATTAATATAGCAGACTCTTTTAAAGTATTAGTAATGTCATTTTTTACCGAATCTTTGATTTTACCTGCAGCTGTCACAATATAACAATTATTTTTATATTCATGAATCAGACTCGAAAGACATGAAAAATTTGAATTAATTCCATTCTCCAGCCACAAACTGCTTATCTCTATAATAACGATCCCTCTGTATTCGTTATAACAATCTCTGGCAATGCTAATGGCCTCCCTAAATTTTTCAACGAAAAAGCTGATTTCTCTGGCCGATTCCATATACGGCATCCTGATCAGAAAGTGTTTCACGATTCCCTTAAATGGTATTTTAAGATGTTCTTCCAATTCATGAACAAATCCTCTATAATAACTTTTGAATGCAGGTGAATCTGATAAACCATATAAGAAATAACAGGGCACTAGATCGTTTTCAAAAAGATATCCGGAATATTTAATTGAATTCCTTATGTTATCATTATCAAACAAGAGCTTCCTTCTCCTTTCTTTTGTTCTACTTTAAAAGTCGTGACAAATACTGTTTTCCCAACAAAAAAAGTCATTCTTGCGAATGACTTTTGTAAGATAGATAATCAGTATTATTGTACGATATATATTTCAAAAGAAGATTTTTCGATTCCGGATATTTTCCCTCTAACCAGGCTCCCCTCCTGGGAAACGGGAACCTCTTTCTGTTCGCCTTCATCCGAAACCAGATAAACTCGCAGCTCTTCGTTCTCAAATTCGCTTATATCAACTTGTATATAAATCGTATCCGAAACGGGATCAAAGGTAATAAACGTTTTTTCGTTCTCTATATCCTCCAGTTTGCTAATCTTAGTATTTTTATCACCTTCTACATCTCTGACCGCCATCGCAAAAGGCGCCTCAAGGCAAATACTTTCAGCATCACTTTGAAGCTGCTCCATAACGACCTCAATCTGATCCTTTATCATTTTTAATCTAACAGATATGACTGCGAATACATGTTCTCTGATGCTCTGTGTTTCTGGTTCCAGATTTTTTTCGATTATTTCCCGTATAGCTATAAGGCCGGTTTCATTCGTTGCTTCAATTATCGCAACCAGACTGCAGAATTTTTCATAACACTCTTTACATTCTGAAATATGAGTCATTAGTTCCATTTCATTATCATCCAGAGGTAAATCATTGGTCATCAGCTCAGCAAGGTCATATAATTCTTCAAAATCCACATGGATCATCTTGAACGTCCTCCTTTGACAAGTTTATACAGAGTATTATCATTAGAAATATACTCTTTTGCAGCCTCCAGAAGCTCATGATCATTCAATATCATAAGCATAGCTGCCTTCGTGCTGACTTTATGCATATATTCAGCCCAGTCTTCTATTTTATTTTTTTCAAAAGATAACGTATATATCACATCACCCAGCCTCTTTGCATTATTTACGTCCCCGGTAAAACAGTCAAGCTGCTCACAAAAATCTTTACACCACATAAGTGTTTTATTAACATTTTTTTGAAGATAGTCCTCAGAATCATCTTTAAGGCAATATATGCTCCTGCCTTTCATGTATTCAAATGCCCATTTGGCAGATGTCGCCTTACTGTCCGGAATCGCATATAACAGATGCGGCAAAACCCGAGCATAGTAAAGTGCCAGATTTCTTGGAGGATAAGCTGACGATTCCGTAAACGCTTTGCAATACAATATAAATAGCTGTTCAAAGAGTTGTTGTTTCTCTGTTTTCTCAACTTCTTTTTCAACATTCGCGGCCTCAATGCGGTCCGCATATGTCTTATTTGAATCACCGACTGGTTCGTTAAATGAAACTACATTCATTCTTTTGCGGGCCGTGGAAAAATCCCTGATCTCATCAATCACTTTATGCTTATAAACACCAAAAGCGTAATATGTGAAATTACTCCTTACATGATTATGCTTCCTATCCTCTTCAATTACCTTCCATACAGCCATGCGACTTTCCTGCATTGCCGTATGCTCATTTTCATCTGAATAACATCCTGTTTTCCAAAGCTGCCGCTGTACCCATTTGATACAATATTCATCAAGCTCTTTGATCACAAACTCAAAATCTTCCGTTGATCCATTTCTCATGTAATCCTCATAAGCCTTTTGTATCTTTTTGGACCTTTCTTTTCTTAAAACCGACTGCTCCAACAGTCCTTCGATATGTTTCTTTTGTTCCATTAAAAATTCTCCTAGTTGCAGCGAAAGCAAGTAAAACCTGCCCAATATATCTCATTCTTAAACGGACGGAATCTTTCATTTTTCCGGACGTACGAACCAATTAAAGCTTTCATTTCGTCGTTTAATACATCTCCTTGCAAGACATAGTTAAACCAGTTCCGTTTTTTCAAATCTCCTATAGTAACTCTTCTCAGATATTGTTTGGCTATTTTCAACGCGGAAGGCGGTGATAATTTCTTAACCCCATAATGATAATAAAAGACATCCATCAGTAGGGCCGTTGCAAAGTCATCTACACTCCACAAACTTGAAATAACGTATTTCACCCCTGCAGCAGAAAAACCTCCAACTAATCCTTGAAATCCTTTCGATATTACCACATCATTTAAACCGCTGAGGCACGAAGACATTACTACTAGTTCAACGTCGTGAAAGTCAAACCTGCTAATTTCATCTGCCGTAACCATTCCATTGTCAAATCCGGCGGCTTCATTATTTCTCAGCCAGTTAGATATACCTGAGAAAAGAAGGCAGGATGAGTATATAGCATCCGCCTTCTCTGACAAATCATAATATCCATGAGTTGCCAAATGTATATTGCGCTTTCCCTTCCCTTTTAACAGCAGCTTTTTATTTACTCCTTTGCCAACAAAGAACACTGAATCACAATATTTCGCGGCTAATTTAGCCTCTATTCCGCTAAATGGAAGTTGTTTAATGTTATCAGGATTCAATCCCGCTAATCTGGTTTTATCTTGTCCGGATTCAATACTGAACCCATTCTCCAACATATTTTCCTTAACATCATACTGAGGATTCCCCATAATCAGACTACCTCTGCCAGCTTGATTTTTATCTGAATATAGGAAATCCCTTGCACATTCTAATATCACAATATTGAACCTGTCTCCCAGCAGCTCACCCCTCTTATCGGCCAGTATTTCAAAGGGCAAATTCACAATGTCTGCATCCGGAGCAAGAAAAACCTTGTTACATTCAACGTCGGAGAACAGCTCTAGTATTGGTATGATAAGCGCATCATACAATTTATGCCTTAAGGATTCTTTCTTTTCTATATCATCAATAGATAACTTACCTTTTGATTCGTCGATAAAAATATTTATAAACTCAGAAGCTTCCTCTATAATCGAACCTGCATGAAGAATCGTCCGGCGCTCAATTGAACACCTTCCGTTTCTTTTCACGATCACAAATACATCAAAGATACGCAGATCCTGTCCATTATCATAGCTGCTTACTCCAAAATCATCATAACAAAGCAAATATTCAACAACCACAGAATTGTCCGGTATTCTCTCTTGTAATTCTGGAATAGATAAATCTTTTGTCCGAAGGTCTTTAGGAAACTTGGAAGCAAATTCCGCCTCTAGTATTCTAAGTTTATTTTTCTCTTCCTCATACTCATTTGATTTTGATAGAAATATACTTTCTGCCTCTATAGCAGCGATCCGGTCTTGAATCGTTTTAATTCTCTTTATAAGATTTATGTCAAATTTTCCATAATTAAGAAACCTATTGCGTTCTTTTCCTGCAAGTGAAGCAATGGCTTTATAGTTCAATAATCTTTCAAACAAACGCCAATTATCATTGTCAATCTTCCGCATAATGGTATAGCTGCATGTGAAAATCAGCTGAACAGGAGAGAGTACCCTGAGCAATCTGCTATCATTAAAATAGCGCATATACGAATGCCATATATCTTTGACCTGGAAAAGAGCGCGATTCAAATAACTTAATGCATTCGCTTCTTTCCCATTTCCACACAATATCTCTGCTGCAATCTGCAGAACAGCAGCCTTGGTATTTAAAGGAATGACTGCATTATCCGTCAGCTCAACAGCCCTCAATATGCTTTTTTCTGCTAAATCCGACCTTTTTAATTCCCGATGTATGATGGTCTGGATAAGGAGAAGTACCACCATTTGGCCCTGCTCAAGCTGTACGCTATTTGATTCATCGATGTAAGCTAAAGCTATGCTATACTTCTCGCATTGTTTAACAGTTAGACATGCATTTTGATAAAGCATCTGAATCCCTGTGATAAAAAAAATGGCCATTTCGGAACTGACCTTGTCGTTATTAGATACCTTACTATATATTTTATCATTTATATTATCTAATTCTGAAATCAAGAAACTGATCTCATCTTTATCAGGTTCCAGAAAGGCCTGTGAGATCAGACTATTATATAGTGTCAGTACTCTATATCGATCCCTTTCTCCCATTGCGTTTTTATCACAGTCAATTAACTCTAACAACTCCAGCAAAAGTGGCAGGGCACGTTCCAGGTCATTCTCCGCATAATAAGCCATGAGCAGATTGCTTTGAACCTGAGATTTTGTAATGATCTCTACGGTTCCATCAGGAAACAGCGCATCAGCAGCTTCATTAAAAGCTCTTTCTGCCTGAATATAGTCACCCTTTTTTAAGAAATAACAGCCTATTAAATTATGACATAATCGTAATTTTATAAGAGGCTCAGACTTGTTTTCATTAAACACTTCACATATCCTCTGATAGCGCAAATGAAAGTTCTTAAAAGAGAAAAAATCATTGTGATTAAGTTTATAAAGAAGTATTACATAAAGCGTCTGTCCTTCTATTGTTTTAAGAATACCATCATCTACTTCGGGGTAAGCACCTTCTTCAATACCATTCACAAAACATTGTAAAAATGAACATTCTTCCTTTTTTAATTCTTTATCTTCGCCATTAAGGATTATAATAGAATACTCTCTTCGCGCCAAAACGGTAAACCAGTTATTCTCTCCATAAATTTTAGAACGAATAGCATAGCAACTCTTAAATGCTGATAAAGCACTGTCCAATTTGTTTCTACCCAGAAGCAGACTTCCGGAATACCAAAGGAAATCCGAAGAATATTCATCGTAAATGCCCTTAAACCATTTCCTCTCTCGTTTACAGATAACATAACTTTGTTCAGGGCATTTATCCACAATTTTTAATAAAGCTCTTACAACAATTTCACGATGGCGGTCAGGATATTCTTTATTTCTCTCACTGCTGATTTCAACCAGATATTGAAGAACTTCTGCAGCAATTGAAACATCATCGTTCTTTAAGAAATAATCTGAAATACCTGATAGCAAAAAAAACGTATCTTCGGTTATTGCAGAATTATATATTGTAAAATCACCGAATGCTTTTTTAAAAAGAGAACGAATGGCTTCCTCATCGCTGCGATCCATAACGGACAAAATGCAATCATATCCATCAGATATAACCGAACAGGTTAAGTCCTTCTCGATCTCAATATCTTTTATACTTTCCAGAAGTAAGTGAAGTTCTTCCTCCAGTACTTCATATTCTTTCAACTTAATACAATGTGCGATCTTCAGACTTCTCAGGCTTATCATGGCTATCTCATGTTCGATCCATTCAATCTTTTTATCCGAAGCATCATCCGTAAAAACAGAGAGAATATCTGCCATGTAACTATTAGATTCTTTCTGTATTCGGGATTCTATAATGGATAAACTATCCTTGCCACAAAGCTTCTCTCTCATGCCTGCCACCTTCTTACAATATTTCTATAAATGCCAACCAGACTGCACTCAACATAAGTCCAAAATTGTCTATACCTTACAAACATACTCCATTCTTGAGATAATGATATGTATCCCTATTCACTATCGCGTAAAATTACACATATCCCACTATCGAGCTTTATGTCGTTTGTGTGGTTCTTGAACTAGAACCTGCCATCTCCGAAGATTTCTGTGTATACATCGCTCCTCTAGTGCACGCTGCACGGTGAAATAGAGCAGGGGCTACTTGCGTGGAATATACAACACACTCTCTCGGTTAACCAACGAACTATAAATGTTTTGATTACCACTAACCTAACGCACCTTTAATCATCATTTCTATGCCACCGAGCATCAAGCCGATTGTAAACAATAAAGCCGCACCACCAGCTGATAACAGGAATAATCTATTTTGCCAACCAATCAATATAACAAGAATCGCAAGATATGAAACAGAAATTCTACATGCACCAATTAAAAAGAATTTGATAAGCACATATGCTATTGCCATTCCTACACTTAAGCTACTTAAGAATACAAAAGAAGCAACTCCTCCACCAACGAGAACTACAGGGAGCAATAAAGAAACAATACCAGACCACACACCTCCCAAAGAGTGTAAATTGGAAAAGATATAATTCAAAGGAATTGGGGATAAACATGCCGCAATTAATGCATTGATTGCTGTAATCAGAAGACATTTAGCTCTGTTCCAAATACCCTCTGGATTGATTCTTCCATCAGAATCTACAAACCCAAGAAGCATGCAAACGCCTAAATTTAATGCTTGAAAAATTATAACTGTAAAAAGCCCCTTCGCCAGTTCTCCAATAATGTACCCAATAGTAAGATGTCCATTAAGGTTCACATACCCCACAACCTGTCCACCGAGTGAGTTTACAATTTGAACCGCAAATTCATAATATGGTTTACCGAAAGGAATAAGGTCAATCACGTTAGTAATGATTTCTCCAGGAGATCCAAAATAATCCATCAGCACAGCTATTACTAACGGTAAACCAATAAAATATAAAAGAAATGCCATTGCGACAAAACTCAAGATTGAGTTTCGTCCTCTATTATAATTCGCCATATCTCCAAACTCCAAACCTAGAATCCATTATCAATATCCTGGGATTTCGTGGTGTTTGTAGTCGATCCCACATCTTTCACTGTTCCCTGGATATCATAACGGCCACCAGAATAATCAGTATCCATCTGTTGCAATTGTCCTTCATAACTCTCTGCTTCAGCGATATTTATTTCCTGAAAAGCCTCTGAATAATTCTTCTGCTCTTCAAGTAACACTGCTTTTTCATTTTTTAGTTCGTAGGCCTTCTCTTCCGCAGACATACTAGTATCGCCATTTATCTCATTTATCCTCTGAATGTGTCCTAGTGTATATATCGCTCGCTAAGTGCTTACTGCACGGTGAAATAGAGCAGGGCTCCCGGCAAAACAGAGCAGGCTTTCCGCTCTGGTGAGCACCCCGGTGCCGGAAAAGCGTTTTTTACTTTTCCGGCTACAGAGTGCAGTTGTTAGTTTCATTCATCTTCTACAAGATGCTTTGATGCAAAATGCACCTTCAAAACTTAATACGCTGATAGCACTTCTATGCTACAGTCATGATGATTGTTGTAAGGGCATTTAGGAGACATCACCATCTAATTTCCGGTCAGCATTTAAGCCGTGCCGTTTCCTCATGGAAACACGTCCACCGACCAAGATATCATAGGCATTATGAATGATCCTGTCCATGATAGCTTCGGATATCGGGCTGCCCTCGGCTGATTCTGGATCGATCCGTCCATACCACTCTTCATTGTTGTACTGCGTACAGAAGATCATGGATCCTTTGGAACTGTTAACCCTGGCCTCAACAATCTCCAGCAGGTTGTAGGTTTCCTGTGGTGTCAGATTCCTGATCAGCCATTCATCAAGGATGAGCAGATCCACTTTTTTATAGGACTTGATCACCTTATGAAAAGTACCGGTTGCTTTGGCTATATTCAGTTCATCCAAGAGCTCAGGCATGCGGATATATTTTACATTGAGATATTTCCTGCATGCGGCATTGCCCAAAGCACACGCGAGATATGTTTTGCCGGAACCGCTGGCACCCTTCAGGATGATATGATGATTCTCAGTTATATACTGGCATGTCGCAAAACGCAGGAACTGACTCTTGTCAAGGTTTCTGTCGGGAAAATATTCGATATCTTCTACGCAGGCAGAGGCCAGCGAAAACGTCGCTTGTTTGATCAGCCGCTTCAGTTTATTCTGCTGACGGCGGTTCCACTCTGCGTCGACGATCAATGCGACCCTTTCTTCAAAGTTTAATGCGTCATAAGTCTTGGGATCGCAAAGCTGTTTTTCCAGTTCCGCAGCCATGGCGGTGAAGTGCATGGCTCTGAGATTGTTCAGAGTTGGTGTGTTTAACATGATGCCTCACCTCCCTTCCGGAAGGATTCAACACCTCGCGTGATCCCTTTGCTCCGTTTTGTGGGTGCAGGCACATCTCCAGTCGGATGTTCTAAGGGCAGTTTGTCCTGACCGTTTTTCAGGATGGTGACAATGCTTCGGTAAGAGGGCTGTGACGTAAAAGACAACAGCCGCCCGCAGGCTTTTTCAACCCGATCCTGACCATACCGGTCAGCTGATCTCATCAGGCTGACACAGTACTTGAAGCCCTGTTCGGGTTCTTTTTCAGATGAGAGGAAGTACTCAACCACCGTTTGTGTGTTTGATCCGACAATTGCAGCCCAGGAAAGGAATTCGTCCGGTGCGTAGGAAAGGTATTTCTGATGTTCCGGAGGCATATGATCCTTGACCCGGATAGGATTGCGTTCTGCTTTCTTTCTCCTTGCGTGGGATGCGACACGGCTTCCATGAAAGAAGACCTCCACTGCATCGTTTGTTATGCGGACATCAACGTGTTCCCCGATCAGATCGAATGGAACCGTATATTTATTAACTCCGTCAGATATGAGATAATCATTCTGAACTTTTGCAGTGGACCAGACTGCAGGTTCATACGGGCTGACAGGAAGCGTCTGCAGGAATTCTTTCTCTTCATTTTCGAAAGCAAGGCGGCGGTTCCCGGCCCGCTTTTTAAAGGGACGTTCATTAAGCTCTTTGAGCTTTTGGGAGACGCCTTGTTTAGCTTCGCTGATCGAAAAGAAATGTTCATTCCGTAATGCTGCGAGGATCCAAGTAGTTGCAAACTTTACACCGCCTTCAGCATTCGGCTTGTCCTTTGGGTGTTCCACTCTTGCAGCAGCAGGAAGGTGCCGTCAAATTTTTTGCGCAAATTTTATTCCGACATAAACCGCTTGGTGTCCTGATACCTG
>AUXO010139113.1_pt1 | contig 14740 bp, 15 predicted proteins | sample 768731 | NCBI WGS metagenome assembly AUXO01 (sample SAMN02715735, study PRJNA202380) | gut metagenome | biome: sheep rumen | host: Ovis aries | place: New Zealand: Palmerston North | reverse complement strand
ATTGCCAATCGCTATGATTCTTGTCTGGACGATGTTATAGACAAAGTATATACCAGAGATATATTTAAACGGGATTAAGCGAAAGGTCTTGTCTCGTATTTCAATATGATGAGAGATAAAATCAAAGAACAATTTCACTATTTCAATATCCAAGCTGATGTTGACTCAGTCTATGGCAATTGGGCTGTGTCAACATATGGTGACGTGGTGAATTGCCTTTATCCTTACGCTATTCTTGCTATCCATTTTAAGGAAACAGATTGGATAGAGAAAATGAAAACTAAGGTATGGTTCAAACCTGAATGCGAGGGGACTTTAGGTCAAGCATTGGTAAGAGCAAAGGAAATACTAAAGTAGTTTTTCTCTAGATATGATATCTTAATAATTTAAGGGCGGGGACCCCGCTGGTCTCTCATAAAATAAAGGTTCAATAACAGCGGGCCTGCCCATTTGTTTTCTTTATTTTTTACAATTATGTATGATTATATAATAATAGGTTCTGGTCTTTTTGGAGCAACGTTTGCTCATAAGGCAAATTGCTTAGGAAAGAAATGTCTAGTGATTGACAAACGCCCCCACTTGGGAGGCAACGTTTATTGCGAAAAGTTGGAAGGCATAAACGTTCATAAGTATGGCGCACACATTTTCCATACAAACAATAAAGAGGTATGGGATTTCGTGAATAGTATTGTGCCATTCAACCGATATACCAACAGTCCAGTTGCCAATTATCACGGTCAACTCTATAACCTGCCCTTTAATATGAACACTTTCTATCAGATGTGGGGCGTTACCACACCTGAACAGGCTGTTGCTAAGATTGAAGAGCAAAAAGCAGAAGCTGTTGCCAAGATGAGGGCTGAGGGGGTCTTAGAGCCTCGTAATCTTGAGGAACAAGGGCTTTGTTTAGTAGGTAAGGATATCTTTGAGAAACTTATCAAAGAGTATACAGAGAAGCAGTGGGGACGTAAGTGCGTTGACCTCCCTGCTTTCATCATTAAGCGTCTTCCTGTTCGGTTGGTTTTTGATAATAACTATTTCAATGACGCCTATCAAGGTATTCCCATTGGAGGTTATAATAAACTCATAGAGGGGCTGCTAGAAGGCGTTGAGTGCAAAACCAATACAGACTTCTTCAAAAGTGAGTACCGAGATTGGCGAAAGTATGCTAAGCAGCTGGTCTATACTGGCCCGCTTGACGAATACTTTGGTTTCTGCTATGGTAAACTTGATTGGCGTACTGTTAGTTTCAAGACTCGCATTGTGGATACTCCTAATTATCAGGGTAATGCCGTTGTGAACTATACATCCCATGAGCAGCTATACACTCGGGTTATTGAACACAAGCATTTTGAAATGTTTGGTCAGTCTGTCTATGATTGTCCAAAGACAGTTGTGAGCGAGGAGTATTCAACGGAGTATAAGGAAGGTATGGAACAATATTATCCTGTTAATGATGATAAGAATAATCTGTTGGCAGATAAGTATCGTTCTATGGCTTCAAAAGAAGACGATGTAATATTTGGTGGCCGCCTTGCTGAATATAAATACTATGATATGGCTCCAGTTATAGAAAAAGTCATCGATTTATTTTGCAATCAATAGTTTCTGGGAAATAATTAGAACAATTTAATTTCTGACTACTTTTAATTGCCTTATATAATATTTTTTATTTAGAAGCGCAAATACCATTTGTGTTTATCGAAGTAGGAAGAGTTTTTCTGGTATGTCAAGATCATTAAAAAGTAACTATATATTTAACCTGATTAATACTGTTAGTCAGATATTATTCCCTTTGATAACATTTCCATATGCTTCTAGGATGATGTTACCAGAGGGAATAGGACACGTCAATTTTTATACTTCGATTATAAGTTATATAACGCTTTTTTCATGCCTTGGAATCCCTGTTTATGCAATAAAAGCCACTGCTGCGGTTAGGAATAACATGAAAGAGCTGAATGTGATAACTATTGAAATTGTAAGTCTTAATCTCATTCTCAATTTAATAGCATATTCTGCTGTTGCAATAATAAGCATCACAGTTCCCAAAGTTTCAGAAGATATACCTCTTTTTTTGGTTTTAAGTTTAAGCATCGTGTTTACAACTATAGGATGTGAGTGGTTTTATAAAGGAATAGAAGATTTTAAGTATATAACTATAAGGGGGCTTGTTGTAAAAACAGTCAGTGTTATACTTTTGTTTAGTTTCGTAAAGTCAAAAGACGATATATTGATTTATGGTTTTTATACAGTTATAGGCTCTATCGGAGGAAATGTTTTTAATTTTTTAAGATTAAAAAAATATATTTCATTCAAATTTGTAATTTGTGAAATACATCCCTTTCGCCATCTAAAACCTGTCTTACATGTTTTTTTGTTTTCTGCAGTAACGAGTTTTTACATTCAATTAAATACAATAATACTTGGATTTATGAAGGATTCAGCTGATGTGGGTATCTATACTGCGGCTTTGAGAATCTTTGGTATTGTAAATAGTATTATAGGCTCTTTATCCACGGTAATGCTTCCGCGTATGTCTAATCTTGTTACGAAAAAAGACAACAAAGAGATTCAACGTTTAACACAAAAAGCTTATGATTTCTCTATATCTATGGCTTTACCAATAATAATTGGACTTATAGTTTGTAGCCCCAGTATTATTCATTTGTTATGTGGTGATAATTTTGCGGCCTCTGTTAATTGTGTTAGGTTGATGGCTCCTATCATGCTTTTTGTCTCAATATCAAGTTTGTTGGGTTATCAAGTCCTATATCCTATGGGGCATCTTAATATTGTTATCGTTTATTGCTTAATAGGCTGTGTTGTTAATATAACTCTTGATATGATGCTCATTCCAGAGATGTCGTATGAAGGAGTTTCTATAGCTTATGTAACGACGGAATTGGTAGTCTCTATTATAGCAATATTTGTATCACGCAGGTTCGTTAAGATTTGTTTCTTTACTAAATTGGAGCGTGATGCTTTATTTAGTTCGGTATTTATGATAGTTGTTTTCTATTTTTTACGAAATTTAAGTTTCAGAAATGATATAGTCATGATTTTGTTTAATTTTATTTGTGGTGCATCGACTTATTTGCTGTCAATGGTGATTTTAAAAAATCCAATAATTGCAGAATGTATTAGAATGATAAAGAAATAATAGTAATAAGGCTACAAGGCCTTGGCAAATATACAATATGTTGTGCTACTATCGCATAAAACGAGTTGAAAACATTATTTTAGAATAAAATGAAAATATTAATTTGGGACAAGGGCTTCAAGTTGGATAGTATTGGTGGCCCGGTAGGTTATATGTATAATATTCATGAATATCTAAAAGATAATCCTAGTGATAATGTCTTTTTTTATTCAGATGTGAGCGATTGTTCAATAAATAATTCTAAAAAGGATTATGAGAAAATAAATATAGTAAATAAAATTATCCGAAGTGTAATAAGTGCTCTTCTCAAGATAAATCTATTGTCTTTTATTCGCGATCTTCTTGTTTATTATCATAGAAGTGTAAAATTGGGTATGAAAGACAAAGAGTTGTTGCGTAAATATGACTATGTACATGTGCATCATCTCCCGACCCTTATGTCCGTTTTCTTAAGAAATGAAATACAAGCGAAGATAATTTTTACAACACATTTCCCTGAGCCTCTCATTGATGAAATAGCAAACGCACGTAATTGTTCTTGGTTATTGAACTATTTTCCATCCATCCGGAATCATTATTTAAAACGAGAGGCCAGGGCGATAGGTTCTGTTTATAAAGTGTTACTTCCGGTTCGTGAGGCAATAGAAGCCTATACAAATAATAACCAAATATATAAAAATTTATTCGATGGTATAAGTAATAAGCTTTTTTTTGTTCCTACATCAATCTACCCGTCTGAGAAAGATATTGTAAATAAACAAATTTTGACTAGTTATAATTTAGACAATTCATTTCTTAAGGTATGCTTCATAGGACGTCATAATCATATAAAAGGTTATGATGTACTTCAGAAGATTGCGGAATCCCTTTGGAAGAAAGTTCCTAATGTATATTTTATTATTGGCGGAAAGGAAGAACCCTTAAAAGGATTAAATGATAGACGCTGGATAGAATTGGGTTGGGTTGATACATTTGCATTGTTAGAGGAAATAGATGTATTTGTTCTTCCAAATAAACAGACTTTTTTTGACCTCATTCTTATTGAGGTTCTCCGTCAAGGAGTACCTTGCGTAATTTCAAATACAGGCGGCAATAAGTGGTTTGGACAATTTAATCTTGATGGCGTAAGGCAATTTGATTATTTCGACTATGAAACGGCCAATAATCATTTGCTATATTATTTAGAAAAAAAAGAGAATAGTGAATTATTAAATATAAGAGAGAGGAACCGAGCTTTTTTTAAAGATCATTTTACGGTTGATACATATTTAAAAGATTACATTCATCAACTTTCTCTAATGCAATAAAAATGGATATAATTGTTTCTGTTATAGTTCCTATTTATAATGTAGAGGACTATCTTCCTAAATGTATAGAGTCTATAATAAACCAAACATATAAAAATTTGGATATTATTATGGTGGATGATGGTTCACAAGATAGTTGTCCTCAAATATGTGATGATTACGCAAAAAAGGATGCAAGGATAACTGTCATTCATAAATCGAACGGTGGCTTGTCTTCAGCTCGTAATGCAGGTATAGAGAAAGCTGTGGGTGACTATCTTTCTTTTATAGATGGAGATGATTGGCTAGAGTTGAACATGTATGAAACGATGGTAAGGGCGTTGAGAGAAACAGGTTCGGATTTTGTTACATGTGATGCTTACTTTTGCAAAAATAGTAGCCCCCATAAAGATACTATTTCTAAGAATACGGGGTTATATTCAATAATACAAGATAATGAAGACCTATTCACACATATTTTAGAACCTGCCCCTTTAATTAGATTTGAGGTTTGGAATAAGTTATATAAAAAGACATCCATTGCTGATATAAGGTTTAAAGTAGGGCAGAGGTATGAAGATATATATTTTGACAGAATGGTTCTACAAAAAGTGAAACAATGTGTTTCTATAGATAGTGCTCTTTATAATTATAGGTTAAACCGACCTGGAGGTACTAATAGCTCATTTAAAAAAGATAGACTGTCAAAACTATACGAAATAGATGAATATATTTTAGATTTTAAAAAGCGTGGGCGTGTTGAATTAGCAAAGCGTTATCAGAGGTATGCCGCCGATTCTGCAATTGATTTATATCGTTTAGCACAAATTAATGGAGGTATTGAAGACGTGAAACAGATTCTTTATGATAAATTTGAGATTTATTACAAGGAAAACGGATACCGAACACTTCGCCATATACTATTTCATACCTCACCATGGGCCTATGGTGTTATAGCAAATTTGTTGAAATTTGCGCGGTAATTCTTATATGGAAGATATATAGTCGAATATGGAAAATTTAAATGAGTGTTGATTAGTAATTGTTATCAGTTCCAACATTTTTTTAGTTAAAGATGATTCGATAATTAAGAAACCAATTTAAACCCTTTCCTTAAGTATTAGGTGAATTTCATGTATTTATGTTATAAAAAGAGATGAAGAAGATATTAGAGTATATATTATTAATATTAGTTTTATATTTGTTTTTGTTTGACCCTCCATTCTTTATGTTTAGAGGTGTAATGAGATTTTCAAATATTCTCTTGGTTCTTGCATTTTTTTATGTAATTCATCATAGTTCGGAAGTCGCAAGATTCTATAGAATTATGAGAAAAGAATTGCTCATGTTCTCATTCTTATTAATATTTGTGGTTATACGGAGTAATTTAGAAGGAGACATGTCATTTATTAATAAAACTTTGATGGCTTATCTTAATATCATTATGGTTACTCCAGCTTTGTTGCTATTTGCACAAAAAATAGGATATGGTTCTGAGGAAAAGTTTTTAAGAGCGCTTTTGTTAGTGGGTACTATTGCTACAATAATAACGATAGTCTGTTTGCTTAATCCACCCATTCAGGATTATGTAAGAAATCAAATAGTACAAGTGAGTGAAGAGGACTATATATACAATAATGATTTTAGAGGATTCGGAATTGCATCAAACTACACCAGCAACTATGGTTTTACACTTGGATTCCTTTCTGGATTAGGATGTTTTTATTTGACGCATAATAAATGGTTCTTGTATTGCATCCCTTTGATGATAATAGCAGGCTTGGTCAATTGTCGGACCAGTATTATTATTGCTGCGGTGATACTCATTGTGTTTTTGGTTAGTGCTCAAAAGAAATTATATGCAATGATTGTGGGATGTTTAGGAATTCTATTGTTTTCATATTTTGATACGTTTATTCTTATATTTAGTTTAAATGAAAGAACATATGATTGGTTAATGTCTTTTCAACATCAGATGATGAGAGTTGCTACAAGTGGAGATCTCAAAGCTTCTACAGCGGGTTCTGAGATTTTTGGTAGCATGGTTATATGGCCAGAATCATCAGAGCAATGGATTTTGGGTAGAGGTTATGACATATTTTGGGCCAGAGGTGGGGTAGGTAATTCTGACAATGGATGGATACGTCAATTGAATTATGGGGGCATTATATACTTGTGTTTATTCTATTCGATATTCATATATTTACTCCGTAGATTGAGGCGATGCAAACAATGGAGTTATTTTTTTGTATTTTTGTTTGTTTTTATTGTAACGAATACGAAAACAGTGGCATACCCTTCAACCCAGTTATTTACTATTATGATGCTTGTCTATTATTATAAGGTAAAAAGACCTGCTATTACCAATAAGTGGGTGCCTCGTCGTTTATAAAGAAAAATGTAATTATAAAAATCAACCTGTTGTTGCGTTTTCTGGTAATGACAGAAGTGTAGTTAAATGTATTTCCTGAATTGTTATTATGCATTTTTTGATATTAGCAGATAATTATTATCCCACTCCATTAGCTAATAGTATTTGTTTACAGAGCTATTTGGATGAATTTAAACGGGCTGGGCATCAATGTACAATTATAAACAGAGTTGATGATGGAGTTAAATTGGAAAGAACTGACGATATTTTCAGCTTCAAATGCTTAAAGCGGCCTAGCTATAAGCCTCCTTTTAATACTTTTTATAAAGTGGCACGGTTGTTTCTATATCCATATGTCTATAAACGCCTTGTTTGTGCTTATTATAACAAGATAATGCAGATGGATTTGTCTCAAGTGGATGTAATACTTTCAGTTTGCAATCCGATTGAGTCTGTTCTCGCTGCTCTAAAGATTAAAAAGAAATTTCCACAGATTAAACAAGTTGTTTACAACGTTGACACTCTGTCGGATTTTAGATTACAACCAATAGAAAGAATATGTTGCCCATTATGGCGTAAATTGGCATATAAAGTAGAAAAAGAAGTATTCGCTCAAGCAGATTTAACAATAATTCTTCGTTCTCACAAAGGATTCTATTCTGAAGGGAAATATAAGGCATATAGTGAAAAACTGCTATTCCAGGAAGTTCCATTACTGAAAATTGGCGAAACTGCGAGTTCGTCAGGTAATGGTCATAGCATATATGCAGGGCGTTTTTATAAATCTTTTAGGGAACCTAGTGTACTGCTAAATCTATTCAAGAACACTCGATTGCCATTGGACATCTTTACTACGAAAAATTATAGCGATAGTTTGAAAAAGAGTAGCCAAACTTCAGACAATATCAATGTTAGTGAGTATATACCAGAAGAAGAGTTAAATGAGGTGTTGAAACGGTCTGGAATCCTCGTTAGTATAGGTAATAAGTCTTCAAATATGTTCCCGTCTAAGACTGTTACATACGTAGCGATGTGCAAACCTATTATTCATATTTTCCATGATGATATTGATCCTGTAGTGGATTATCTTAAAGACTATCCGGATGTTTTGTTCGTTGATTTGCGTAATTCTCTTGAAAATAATAGAGCTATGGTTGCTGAGTTTTGTTCTAAGGAACATCCCCAGATTGATGCAAAAGAAGTTGCAAAGAGATATGGAACAAGTACACCTAAATATTGCGCCACAGAGTTGTTGAATCGAATTAAATGTTTCTGATATGATTATTCTTAAATATAAAGAAAGGATAAGAACCTTGTCTCGGAGCAATCGCTTCTTTAACAAAGTTATTACGTTTGCAACAAAAATGTACGCGAGGGGGGATAAAAATTGATAAAAGCCCCTTAGTATCATTGGATATTTACAACCTTGGAAAAGGTAATAGTTTTGTAACTGGAAAAAATTGTGTAGTAGACAAATTGCGACTTGAATTCAGAGACAATAATAATATGGTTATCCTTGGTGATAACGTTTTGATGAAGAATGATTGTCGTATAATGATAACAGGCAACCATTGTACTGTTGAGGTAGGTGATAATACCACATTTACTCATCACTGTCAACTGGAGGCGCAGGAAGAAGGTACCCACATTATTATAGGTGAGGATTGCATGTTTAGTAATAATGTACTAGTTAGAACAAATGATAACCATTATATATATGATGCAAAAAACGGGCACCCGGACTAACCCACCAGCTGACGTAAAAATAGGAAATCATGTATGGGTGGCTGCTTATGCGACGGTTATGAAAGGCTCTAAAATCAACGATGGTGCAGTAATTGGATATAGAAGTGTTGTAACAAAAGAAATCCCAGCCTCTTGCGTTGCTGTTGGAACACCTGCAAAGGTCGTTCAGGAGAATGTTGAGTGGACTAGGGAACCCAAATAAAAAAATAGATCATAATTATGGTAAGTGTAGTTATTCCAACTCATAATAGAGTTGACCTATTGCCTAGAGCGATAGAAAGTGTCTTGAATCAGACGTATAAAGATATAGAGTTGATCGTGGTAAGCGATGGTAGTACTGATGGTACGGACGAGCTCATGGCTAAATATGCAAACGATAGCCGTATCAAATATATAAATTATAAACCTGCCCAAGGTGGAAACTATGCTCGCAATACAGGTATCAAAGCGGCTAAGGGTGAATATATTGCCTTTTTGGATGACGATGACGAGTGGTTTCCAAATAAATTAGAAGAGCAATTGGAAGTTATAGAGTCGCATGATAATATAGGATTAGTCTATACAGGGACTCATGTGATTTATGCCGATGAAGGTGTTGAGTATCCTTCAATACCTCATGCGTCAGGCGATTTAAGCGTTAAAATCCTTTGGGCAAACTGTGTAGGTAGCACCACAACAGTCATGGTTAGAAAATCTGTTCTTGATAAAGTTGGAATATTTGATGAAAAATTGCCAGCTTTACAAGATTATGATTTGTGGATTCGGATATGTCAGGAGTCTAGAGTTGGTGTTGTGTCAAAAGAATTAGTTAATTATTATAATTACAGCAACTCGGGCCAGGTCTCATCAAATACCAAGAAGTATGAAGAGGCGTTCAGATATCTTAATAATAAGTATTTGAATTTGTACGATCAGTTTAGTAATATAGAAAGGAGACTCCACCAATCTGATATTAAGATTGCGTTAGGTGAAAGAAATATAAGAAATGGAAAATCAAAGGAAGCAAGACGGTTATTGATAGAAAGTATGAATATTAAGATACAGAGAAAGGCTATAGTTGCTTTTATTTGTAGTTTCATACCTTATAAGTATCTTATTAGATTAAAAGCATGCAGGTATAAATGAATCTAAAAAATAAAAATAATAATGACTTCTAATATATAATAAAATGGAGATTAATAGAAAAAAATATAGAATAGGTTACACTACAGGTGTATATGATATGTTTCATGTAGGACACTTAAATATTATTCGCCGAGCGAAAGAACAATGTGACTATTTGATAGTTGGTGTAAGCACCGATGAAAATGTTCAGCATTATAAACATAAAACTCCTGTGATTCCATACGAACATAGAAAAGCAATTGTTGAGGCAATAAAATATGTTGATGAAGTGGTTCCGCAGGAAAATATGGATAAGTTTGCGGCATGGGAGAAGTACCATTTCAATGCTATTTTTCATGGTGACGACTGGAAAGGTTCGAGCATGTATGATGAAATAGAGAAGAAACTTGCATCTGTAGGTTGTGACATGGTATTCCTCCCACATACTGATGGTGTCAGTACTACCGACATCGTAAAAAAGATACATGATGGAAAATAATGACCTCGTGTAGTGGTAATTGGTAATCTAAAATAGGATAATATGACATTGAAATATTCTGTAGAAAAAAACGTTCAAATTATATTAAGCCTTTTAAAAGCTCATAATATAAAGAAAGTAATAGCATCGCCTGGGTCAACAAATGTATGTTTAGTTACAAGTTTTCAAAGCGACCCATATTTCGAAGTCTATTCATGTGTTGACGAGAGGTCTGCGGCATATATGGCTTGTGGTATGGCTATAGAAGCTGGTGAACCTGTTGTCTTAACATGTACAGAAGCAACTGCCTCTCGTAATTATATGTCAGCACTAACGGAAGCTTTTTATAGAAAGATTCCTGTTTTGGCAATTACTGCTACAAATGAGCTAACATTGGTAGGCCAGAATCACCCCCAGATGATAGATAGGTCTGTCACTCCTAAGGATGTAGTGATAAAAAGTCTGTTTTTGCCAATTCTATATAGTCCAGTAAAAGAAAAAGGTTATATTAATTTGGTAAATGATGCCTTATTGGAATTACGTAGAAATGGCGGAGGACCTGTTCATATTGAATATGAAACTAGATATACTGGTGATTATTCTGAAGCAAAGCTTCCTACGGTAAATGTTACCAGAAGGGTAACCGTTTTTGATCAATTCCCTGAGTTCCCAAAGGGCAAAACTGCTATTTTCGTTGGCTCTCATACAAGATGGTCATCTCATTTGACTGGAGTCGTTGATGAATTCTGTGAAAAATATGATGCTGTTGTACTTAGGGATCATATTAATAATTATCAGGGTGAATATGGTGTTGATTATACGATATTGTCATCTCAGCAAGGTATGACTTTCGATTGCGCTTGCTTTGATACAGTGATATATTTGGGCCATGTCTCAGGCGCATATAAGAAAGTATTTAGCATAAGAAACGTGTGGAGGGTTAATCCTGATGGCGAGTTGCGAAATGTGCTGAGTCAATATGGCGGAAAACTCGAATATGTATTTGAAATGCCAGAAGAGTCGTTCTTTGAGCACTATAATGGTTTGGTGGGTAATGTTTCAAATGGTAATTATTTAAAAGAATGGAGGGAGATTGTTTCTGCATTGCATTCGGAAGTTGGTAATCTCCCATTCTCTAACTTGTGGGTCGCTCAGCAAACGACGCCATTATTGCCTGCTAACAGTCGATTATTTCTTGGAATTGAAAACACATTAAGAAGCTGGAATTATTTTTCAACAGATAGAAGTATTGAGTGCTATTGCAATACTGGTGGTTTTGGGATTGATGGGGGAGTATCTTCAATGATAGGAGCCTCTATTATCAATCCGAACACACTGTTCTTTATGGTAACAGGAGACCTTTCTTTTTTCTATGATATGAATGTTCTTGGTAATAGGCATGTGGGTAAGAATGTTAGATTGATGGTCATTAATAATGGTGTTGGACAACAGTTTAGGAACCCTGGTTATGCTATCCGTTTTGTAGGCGATGCCGTGAATGAGTTTATTGCTGCAGCCGGGCATTTTGGAAATAAGTCTAAGACGTTACTAAAGAACTATGCTGAAGCGTTAGGTTATGAATACTTATCTGCATCAAACAAAGATGAATATTTGGAAAAAGTGGATAAGTTCTGTAAGTCGAAAATTGGAGATCGGTCAATTGTTTTTGAGGTGTTTACTGACACAAAAGATGAATCAGCAGCATTAGAAAAGATAACAGGATTAAGAGAAACTCTGAAAAGTAAATTAAAAAATTATGTAATGGAGGTCGTTGGCGCAAAAGGAATAACTTTCGTAAAGAAAATATCAGGACAATACTAAAATGAAAAAAACAATAAAAAAAATATTGAAGGTCTTGGCACTTCTTAGACAGAAGAAGATAATGCCAATCCTGACCCCAGTTGATAAGAAGCATATACTAGAGGGGAAAGTAGCTTTAATAACAGGAGGTAGTGGAGGTATAGGGCTTGCAATGGCAGAATCCTTTATTAAAAGTGGTTGTAAAGTCGTTATTGCAGGAACTAAAGAAGAAAAGCTAAATCAAATTAAGCAAGATTTCAATTGCGAAAGCTTGAAGACCATTGTAATTAATGTTACTGATGTCAAAACTTTACCTCGAAAAATTGAGGATGCTGCATCCTTTTTTGGAAAGATTGATATATTAGTTAACTCCGCAGGAGCTCACCATACACATGAGTTTGAAGATATGACGGAGGATGAGTACGATTGTATTATGGACACGAATGTAAAAGGTACATTTTTTATGTGCCAGTCTGTTATTAATTATATGAAGAAGAATAAAATTCATGGCCATATACTTAATGTTTCCTCATCTTCTGCATTAAGACCGGCTGAAGGACCTTATCATATGTCAAAATGGGCTATAACGGGACTAACTAAAGGAATGGCAAAACTTTATTACAAAGACGGTATCATAGTGAATGCTATTGCTCCTGGTCAAACAGCTACCCCTATGTTGGATGTAAATAAAAACGAAGATATCTCGAATAGCTATGCTTATGCTGGGAGGTACATAATGCCGGAAGAAATCGCTACGTTAGCTACATTAATGGTTAGCGATCTTGGTAATATGATTGTTGGTGATACTTTCTATATGACAGGAGGGTCTGGTGTTGTAACTTTTGAAGGTTAAATATAGGATTATGAAAGAATTGATGCGTTCCGAGACGAAAGACGATTGGGGGATTAAAACACTCCAGAATTGTATATTGAATATCGCTCAATATATAGATGATTTTTGTCAAGAAAATAATGTTATATATTACTTGATGGGCGGAAGCGCTCTGGGAGCAATTAGACATAATGGTTTCATACCATGGGATGATGATTTAGACGTGTTTATGACGCCTGACAATTATGAAAGATTTCGTGATCTTTTCAATAAGAAGGGAGATAAGGAAAAGTATTACCTTCAAGAAATGGGGGCTGCAGATGGTAGGGTAATAACAGCAAAAGTTCGATTAAATAATTCTACATATATTGAGGAGATTGTTAAGGATTGGGATATACACCACGGGGTGTTTGTAGATATATTCATCCTTCATACTTGTCCTGAGAATAAATGGAAACGATATTGGCAATATTTTTGGGCTAAATACCTCATCATAAAAGGATTGGCCAACAAGGAATACAATAGAAGAGGAGGATTGGTAAATAATGCTGTTAGAGCAATGAAAATTCTCCCTAAGAGATTCCTTCTTAGTTATGGACTCAAACAGGTATATAGATACCGAAATGAGAGCTCTGCATACAAATGTAATTATTTAGGAAAGGCCGTCATGAGAAATGGTACTTATAAGGCTTCTCATTTTGCTGGCACAAAACGGCACAAGTTTGAAACGATAGAACTAAATGTGGCTCAGAATGTTGAGGAATTCCTTTCAGAACGATTTGGAGATTATATGAAAATTCCCGATATCAGTAGGATCAGGTATGAACAGCACGCATTAGATTGGTCTCCAAACAAACCATTTGAACCAAGGAAAGAAGGTAAGTTTTTAGATGAAAAATACTTATTCTGACGTTATGAATAAATTCAGTGTTTGTACATCTGTATATAAAAACGACAAGCCAGACTATATCCGAACTGCTCTTGATAGCATAACCATTGGTCAGACGGTAAAACCAGATGAGGTCGTTTTGGTAGTGGATGGGCCCTTGCCTGTCGAATTAGCTGCTGTTATTAAGGGATATGAAAAAGAGAAATCCTCTTTGTTTTCTATTATATGGCTACCAGAAAATATGGGCTTGGGGAATGCGTTAAGACTTGGCGTTGAGAATGCCAAATACGATATTTGTGCCCGTATGGATAGCGATGACATTTGTGCTCCAGACAGGTTTGAGAAGCAGCTTGCGTATTTAGAGGCGCACCCTGATTGCGATATTGTTGGTGGGCAAATAACAGAATTTATCGATTCTCCTGATAATATTGTTGGCCGCAGAGAGGTCCCTTTGGCCAACGAGGAGATTTACGACTATATGAAGAGCCGTTGCGCATTCAATCATCCAACCGTGATGTTCAGGAAGGACGCTGTGTTAAAAGTCGGCAACTATCAAGACTGGTTCTGGAATGAAGACTATTATCTGTGGGTGAGGCTGATGAAAAACAAAAGTGTAATGGCGAACCTTCCTGATGTACTTGTGAACATGAGATCTGGACTTGATCAGTATGCACGTAGAGGAGGGAAAAAGTACTTTGATAGCGAGATTGGTATTAAAAAGCTGATGCTTAAAGAGGGGATGATAACCAAGTCACAATTTGTTGTTAATTATATTGAGAGGTTTATCATTCAACTTTTGCTACCGAATAGTGTACGTGGATGGGTGTTTAGGACCTTTGCGAGGAGCTAAATACCACTGGTTTTTATTGTACAGAATCGGTGGGGGGTAAAGATATGAAATCAACTGATACTGAAGTTTTCTTCGAACTACTTAGAGCAGGGCTTTGGGAAAGCGAAGCTCAGCTCTTACAGTACGGGGAGGTAGATTATAATGAGGTGATGCGGGTTGCCGAGGAACAATCGGTAATGGGACTTGTAACGGCTGGCATGGAGCATGTAAAAGATGTGAGA
>AUXO015495459.1_pt1 | contig 14742 bp, 17 predicted proteins | sample 768731 | NCBI WGS metagenome assembly AUXO01 (sample SAMN02715735, study PRJNA202380) | gut metagenome | biome: sheep rumen | host: Ovis aries | place: New Zealand: Palmerston North | reverse complement strand
ACGAGGGGGTAGCCAAACGGGTGATAGTTAACTTTTTCCATGATAAACTCCTTTTAAAGAATTAAACTGTCCGTTCCTTACCGGAACAATTATAATATAAAAAATTATGGATTGAAAATGATTAAAAAATCATTAATCGATGTTCCACAAATCGTGGTGTTTACGGATTTCCTTACCTTCAAGGCAAGAGAAATCATCACCCGCATTACGGAGATTCTGCCGGTCCTTGCGACGAAGAACACGATTGTAGTTGGACTTGAACTTCTTACCAGAAAAACCAATTCCGCGCATAAGCTACTCCTATCCGAAGATTTCCTTGTTGAGAAAATAAGCAATCAGACGAACCTGATCAGCAAAGCTCATCGTGGTGACGTCGTAGAGTTCATTGTCATAAGCAACGTAAATCTTGCCATCGCTGATGACCATATCAATCTTGTAGTTTTCTTTGTTGAGTTGAGAAACAATTTCAACGATGTTTGTCATAATTATACCTTCCTTTTGTTTATGTTTATAATTTAAAAAATTACGGAAAAGGAATGAATAAAATTTTACTTATCCTTGTAACAATTTTCCTCGTCAAACTTCTTAAGTTTTTCGAGGATCTTGTCTACAGGTTCGTATTTTTCATCGTTGGTCCAGCCCTTGTATTCGAAAATCATGGCCATAGCCAGATCGTCAATGAGAGACCATTCGGGCGTTTCTGCTTCCCAGCCATTCAAACTGCAATCGGTAGTCTTTTCACCGAAGTCGATGTAAGGGCGCCAATCCGCGTCAGGGAAGTGAGAGCACTTGACACAGGTATATCCAGACATTACCCATCCGAGAGACTTGAACGTGCACGGATCTTTCTTGCGGACCTTTCCTTCATAACGCTTGAGAGTCATCTCCACGGTTTCATTGCCGAGAGTGAAGTTGATAGTGCGACGCTTGCTAGTAATTTCTTTGAGTGCCATATTATACCTTCCTTTGAATTATGTTTATAATTTAAAAATTTAAAATAAACGGAGAGATATAAAAATGACAAAACGGGTAACCGTCATTTTGTGACGATTACCCGTAGTGTGATCAGCAAAGATCTTTAGGCTTTCACTGCCTTCTTGATGGCGTCGATGAGAGCATCGTACTCCTTGACTCTCTTCAAAGAAGCAGTGAGATGTGCAGCGTATCCCTTGTAAACTTCAGAAGTGTAATTGCTGTTGTCACGAATTGTGATGTAAAAGCCATTGACTGTGAGTTCTTCGAAGTCCTTAGTCCAAGTTCTGGTGCGTTCCTCATCGTCGATCAACTTCCAAGAAGCCTTACCATTGACAACTTTGTAAATGACACGGATCCAAGCATCGGGAGCAGCATTGTCATAGCAGTGTTCCATTTCACGAGAGATGGATATTCTTGCACAACAAATAAGTTCGAAATTCTGTTCGTCGATATAGCTAAGATATCGACTTGTGGTGTTGTACACTTTGTATTCGCATTCGTCAATGTTTTCGATAAATTTCGTCTTCTTAAGCACATTCTTGACATACTTCAGCATTTCTACTTTCGAATGTTCATAGAACTGCTGCTTATCAGAAAAACTGGAATAATCAAGATAGCGATAGCGAGACATCGCAGTTTCATATTCCACGTTTCGACCAAGACCATTGTGAATACACTTATTCACCTTGGAGTTGATGCGAGACGCAGTCTGAAGAACTGCTTTCAATTCAGTATGATTGGTGTCTTCAATGATGAGAGTAGAGTTGTCCGGCGACATCTTGGCATATTCCTTGCCAAGATAATCGTTGAGAGTCTTGACAGTCTTCGACCAATTTGCTCCCTTGATAGTAATTGTGTAGCCAAGCTTGTCTTCTTCAAGAGTGGTCAGATCGAATTGCATCAGATCGTTCTGAGTAGAATATGGACGCAATCTTTCGACGAAAAGTTTGTTCTTATTGGCATCGAAAGCGACATTGAAACTGCTGTAAGTGTTGGTAAGACCGTCGAAACATTCGAGGAACTTCTTCATAGAAGACGGAACTCGAATGGAGTTGTCGTTAAAGAATCCGCGGAGATAGATGTGCTGTTGTGCAAAGGAGGTGTATTTGGCAGTCTTGAGGTTGACGTTCTGAGTTTTGCTAATGCTGATCATGTGTAAATTCCTTTTAAAGAGTTAAACTGTCCGTTCCATTCCGGAACAATTATAATTTAAAAAATTCCTATATGAAGGAAGATATAAAAATGACAAAAAGGGCAACCACCATTTCTGATGATTGCCCTTTCAAGGAGGTATTATGGCTTAAAGTTCATAGGCGACAGCTTCGTCACGAGTGATGAAGTGATGGATACCCGGAGCACATTCAATCCAACGATTTTCTTCAAATCCATTGTCCGGAACAACGGTTTTGCCAACTTCGTAGACGAATTTGCAAGCACAATGCCAACCCGCAACAGCTTTCTTATAGCGTTTCTTTCCGTCAATCGAAGTGATGGAGAGAACTTCGGCTTTGCTAGCACGACATTTACGAGTTGTCGCAGAAGAGCGTTTTGCGTCTTTCGGAATTCTCAATTCGATGATTACGCGTACTTCCTCGATACTACCCTTAAGCTTGTGATTAAGCAAGTCAGAAATTGCGCTTTTGCCAGATTTTTTATAAACACAAACACGAGCCTTCTTGAAGGCAATGTATTCTCCCTTTTCGGGACACACAAGCTGGAAGCCCTTAGTGTGAGTATCGGGCAAGCAGTTGATGAATGTCGATCTGCTAAGATCAGCACCAACAAAGTCACAACCGTTGAATTTGCAATTGACAAATTTTTCACCTTCATGATGAATAAAATTGTTAGCCCTGCAACGTTCGAACACACAGTATTCGAAGGTAGTTTCATTATGAGCCTTGATTTCAGTTCTGTCCGTACCGTAATTTACAGCACAGCAATAGGTACAATTCTGCACCTTACAATTGCTGAATGTGATATCACGACAACCAGTGCTGATTCGAACATTAAAGTGTTGTACTTCACAGTCAGCATAGAAGATGTTAAGTTCATTGTACTTACTGTAAGAGCTAAACACAAGTTCTGCATCACGGAGCTTGCAATTCCTAAACTCAACAGTCTTAGATTTGAACGTAGAATCCGTTTCATCTCTGTCAAATTCCTTGACACCGATGTAGTAAGACGGATAGTTCTGCCAGTAATCGATGAACTTTTCACCATGCTTTATCTTAGACGGAACCAAGACGTTTTCAATCACGATAGAGTCCATCGTCTTCAGCTTTTCACCAATCATTTCTGCAAGAGCCTTGGCAGTCATGGTGGTGTACTTAATCTTCTTGTTCTGTGCCATAATAATATCCTTTTGAAAGAGTTTAACCGTCCGTTCCATTCCGGAACAATTATAATTTAAAAAATTCCAAATACCTTACGAATATAAAATTTACACACACTGCAACCGGCCTTAGCCGATGGCAGTGTCTATAAACGTCGGAAACCCCCCTCTTGGGCATTCGCCCTTGAGGGGGGAAGGAGGTATTATGGCTTAAAAGGTGACCTCGTCAGCGATCTTGGTGTAGACCGTGTAGTCGAGATTTCCAGTCAGAGAAGAGACCGTGTCGATCTTGAACAGGCCGTGGAACTTGTAGAACGTAAGCGCCTTGTTATTGCCATGAAGAGTCTTGACAAAGATAAGCACCGGCTTCTTAATGTCAAGGACAAAATCCTTGCCATTAGCACGAAAGCTTTCAACCTTGTCCGCAAAGATGCGGTTGTGTCCAGTCACCGTCTTAACACCCTTGCGAGTGTAAGAGGCTTCACCACGCTGGATGAAGATGATGTTGTACTTGCTGGATACCTCTTCCATGCGGAAGTTGTTGGTCATCGGCTTGCCAGTGATAAAGGCGCAAGCGTCGTTCTTAGTGGAGAATTCCTTGTTGAGTTTGAGAGTTGCCATAATAATATCCTTTTAAAAAGTGAATTGTCTATTCCTTACCGGAACAATTATAATTTAAAAAATTTGGAATGTTAAATGAATAAAATTTTAGAAAACACCGTAGCCAGATTACTCCAGCTACGGTGAATTCACTTCATCGGGATAAGATTATTTGAAGCGTACTTCGAATTTGATGCCATTGCGATAGACTTCAAACTTAGTCGACGGAACCGTGACTTTGTTGATAAGCATATTGTACTTGCACGCATTGACTTTCTGATTAGCATCCTGAATCTCATAACCCTGTTTGTAGAGTTCGTAGATCGCCTTGGATGCATCGGAGAGTTTGACACGATTTTCGATGTTGGTGAGAATGTCGGCAATGCGAGGAATGCCCTTATTGCCATTGACCCAGCCGAATCCAATGTAGTCAGTTTTGTTGTTTCTGACACGAATCAGCGTGCTGGTTACAATCGGACTCCATACTCCAGTGCGTGTATCAAATCCTTCCGTCAGCAAGCGTTTTTCTTCGGGAGTACGAGGAGTCAGATCGGGTGTCTTGTGAGTGCGTTCACGAAGAGCTTCGTAGATGTAACGTTCGACACATGCATCCGCAAAGTCATTCCAGTCCACATCAATGCCATCGGTCAGACTGTACTGAGTCAAGTCAATGACATTATCCTTAATGTCATATCCGAGATCACGCACAATACCAGCATCTTCGGGGCAGATATCAAGAGTCTTCTTGAAGAGTTGCTGATTTTTGACGAAGCTGATACACTTGAAGTTGATCGCGTCATAGGACTTGCCTGTAGTCAAGTCTGTAGCCTTGCCCTTAAGCACGAAGCTGACATTCAAGTTGCCAGCCGAGCTGATTTCATACTTCGGCAGCTTGTAGTACGGGGTGTCCTGCTTAAACCGAATACCTTGCTTGTCTTCACCAGCCTTGCTAGTGTAAGTAGCCGGATCGTAGTTGTTGAGCAGGTTAACGCGAACACCAGCCGCATTAAGATTAGTGAGCAGTTCCAAAATGTTTGTTCTGACCATTTTAATACCTTTCCTTTTGTTTGATTATAATTTAAAAAATTAAAAGGTATATGTGTATATAAAGTGTGAATTACAAGTGGCCTGTGTCTACTCTGCACATGCAAAATAGACAGAGGCCCCTTGCGGGGCAGGTGGCTTAGCCAGCCTTCTTGGCCATCTTGATGGCTGCCACGTAGAACATCTTGATGTCCGGGCAGAGGTCAGACAGCTTCGAAACCCAGAGGTCACCCTTACGCTGAGCAGGCAGGATGGACTCCTGGATGAGGGTACGCTGAATGTCCACCTTCATCGACTGCATCAGCTGCAGGAAGTTGTGGGCATGCAGTTCTTCCAGGCTGTCTTCATGCTGCTTCATCCACACCTTGACGCCATCGAAGAACGTCTGTGCAGCCGGAGCATCCATGTCCTTGAAGGTCTGCTCGAAGTCCGGAGTGAACACCTTTGCAGTGAGCACCATGTCGGCATTGAGGGCACGAGCACGGTTGAGATACTCGTTGAAGTTAGCAGCAATGTTAACACCAACGAGGCCCTGTACTGCGATGAGCACACACTTGCGCTTGAACGGATCGGTCAGGCCGTTATCCTTTTCAGCGGCATCCACAACTTCACCGACACATTCCCAGTTACGGCAGTTGGGGAAGACAGGAATCTGGTTGGCAGCCTGAGCCTGAGCTTCAATGGCTTCCATCATATCCTTGTGCACCGGATCGAAGTGTTCAAAGTCGAGGTCGATCGGATGGTCACTGATGTAGTCAATGACACGCTGGTTAACACCTTTACGGATGAAATACTCCAGCGTTTCCTGTACCGTCGGCTTGAAGTCGAACCAGACGAAACGAGACTTCTGAGCGTTGTCCATCGTACCGACAGTGTAGTCACCGTAGTTGTCAGGGTTGATGCAAGCCACGATGCGGCTACCCTTAGGCAGGTGAACATCACCATAGTTACCGTTATTGGTCAGCTGCATGATAGCATTCTGCACCAACTTAGTACCACGGTTTGCTTCGTCGATAAGCAGCAGGACCGGTTCGGTCTGAAGCATCCATTCCGGCGGGCAGAACTTAGTGACAAGTTCACCAGAAATCGACTTGACCTTTTCGGGCAAGCCAGTTACGTCACCAGTATCAGCGGCATGAGCCGGATGCCAAGTAACGATGCGGGTAAGACCCCACAGGCCAGCAAGAGTGTTGCTGACCCACTCGGTTTTACCACATCCGTGGCAACCGGTGAGCATCACAGACTTGTGAGCGGGAAGGTAGAGACAGGACTGAGCAATTTCAGCGAGAGTAGCCATATTTTATTATCCTTTTTTGAAGTGTGATTGAATGTTCCATTCCGGAACAATTATAATTTAAAAAATTTTAAAGTTTAATGTGGTATAATTTTCTAAATCTTTGTTGCAAGATTTTCAATCGATACCAGCTTTTCAACGCAAGGAAGCTTGCCAGACTTGACGTCCGACTCATACTTGCCTACGCATTTACTCAGCGTGTCCGTGTAACTGATAGTACCAGTTAGGCCACCATCAAACTTAAAAGTGAACTGAAATGTTGATTTGTTTTCCATTATGTGTATAATTTAAAAAATTAAGGGGTTAAATTAAATAAAAAGTGAGGATCACTTGTTGCATGATCCTCACTTAGAACATAAGAAAAACAAAGAAGCTTAGTGCTTCTTGGAGTCGAGGTACTCGTGAAGAGACTTCATACTCATCTGATGTTTGCCCACCCATTCAGGTGCATCCACTGCAGTAGGAGTACGAATGATAAAGATGTCACGGTATTCCTTGGGTCGATCCCAGCAGAAGCCGCAGTCGGTGAGAACGATGATGGCATCGTAGTGCAACCTCTCCTTATGGATGAGATCGATAATGCACTGAGGATTGGTGCCACCACCACCCGTGACGTTGGATTCATGCATGGGTTTCAGCTGAGCCGAAGGCTTTTCGCAACTACAATCCCACCAAGCGAAGTCAACATCGGCTTCAAACTTGATGAAGTCATTCACAGTTGCGATGCACAACTTAATGTCATCGCTACCCATAGAACCAGAGGCATCCGCGAAGATACCAAGATGGAACTGCTGGTCATGACGCTTACCGGGCAGGATACCAGACCATTCCGGGTTGCGACGGTTGTACTTCATACGAGTATCAAGCTGATTGTCACTGTATGCCGTGGCAATGAAGTCACGCAGAGCCTGACGAGGGTCAACTACCTGACGGTTAGCTGCCAGAATCTTTTCACGAAGGTTACCCGGCATGTTACCCCACTGAGAAGCGTCAGTGGTGTTAACACGTTGTGCAATGGTAGACTCAGCGATGCTGTTTTCACCCCATTTTTCAGTCTGGGCAGGAGAGTTGTTATTGAAGTGACGGTTAGCAGCATCACGCATCGGGTTATTACCACCACCATTGCCATTACCCTGACCCTTACCTTTGCCGTTACCATTGCCATTGCCATTACCGTTCTGGTTCTGCGGCTGCTGTCCTTGTCCACCAGCACCACCCTGACCCTGTCCGTTACCTGGGCCCTGCTGGTCCTTTTGCTTCTTAGAGAGCATTTCGTACAGGACTTCCAACTGACAGTCACGGTCATGGTCATATTCCGGCGGAAGTTCAGCACGAATACGAGGATTAGCATCGTTCGGCAGATCTTCACCGAAGCGGACAGACTCGATAGCCGTCTTGAACAACGGGATGATGCTGGGATCGTAGCAGACAATGTTGCTTGCCTTGTAGTTGAGCTGAGGATCAGCCAACTTACGAGTGCTACAATGCTTCAGCAAGATGCGGTTGAGTTCCACACACAGGATAGCCGCAAGCGTTGCAGAGTTAATGCTGTCAATGAACTTGGTGTTGTATTCGATAATCGGGTTAACAGCATCGACCATGTTCACACGAAGAGTTACCTCTTCATCTTCGACAGCACGGCGCTTAAACAGACTGTAGAAGCGCAGGTAGTACGGAACACAAGCACTGATATTAGCAAGTGCGCTACTGAATTTTTCATCAACTGTTTGAATAAGCATTTAATACTCCTTGTTTTTGATTATGTGTATAATTTAAAAAATTTGGAATGAATTTAATATAAAATTTTCCAAATTCATGCCACATAAATCAAATGCGTTCAATCTCTTTGAGGAGCTCAAGCTCGTCTCTGAGCTGCTTCATTCTTTCAGAGACTACCACATTATTTTGGACAATTTCGACGTACTTGTCACGAGTCAACTCAGAAATTAAGTATGTCTTGACTTCAGGATTCCTGACTTGTTCTTCAGTTTCTGCGTTCAGCAAAGCAGAGTAGTCGTAAACGACGTTTTCAGACTTATCAACATTCGCAGCAGAATTACTGTAGTAAGCTACCACAGCTTTGTTACCGAGATACGGAATTTCCTGCGGAAACTTGTATACAGTACGTACAGCAACACCCGAAAACGCCATGTTTCGGGTGAAATTATCGCTGAACTGCTGCATCGCTTCGTGTAGATATTTGATTTGCATTGTTAATACCTTCCTTAATTGTATGTGTATAATATAAAAATTTTTAAAGGAAGGATGGAAATAAAGTGTGAATTACACGCGGCTAATCTTCTTCATTGTCTTCCTTTGACATGTAGTCATTGATAAGGTTGTACACAAGCATGATGAGCACCTTCTGCTTCGGAGTAAGTTCGAACTTGAATTCTTCGACATCCTTGAAGTCATTGAAGGCGTGATCTTTAGCTGCTTCAACACACAGAGAAAGAGACACGTCACCAATCAAGTTGTAGAATGCATAGTTGATGTCAGGCTTCGTCATGAGCTCTGTCAACATGCTGATTTCAGGCGGAGTACAATGCGTGATGGCCAACAGGTTACGGAGATTGTCACCAATCACCTTGTCTTCCAAGTTCGTGTCATACATGATAGCCGAACAAACTGCGCGGTACCCAGCTTCGAATTCCATCATGTAGCGGTTGACCTTACCAGTTTGCGGATTGAGTGCATCGTAAGCTGCACCGTTCTTGACATCCATAGGGTCACAATTCCTGAACGCAGGCGAGATGTACTTGCCCTTGCTGATGCACAAGTGCTGAAAGTGACTACCTTCGTGCAACAAGGTAAGTACGCCGTTTTCTGTTAACGTCAAATACTTAGTCTTCTCGTTGTAGAAGGCGTCGTTTGCGTTCAGCGTGATACAGTCCGTGTCAAGCTGATTCGAGTACGTACCATCCGGTCCGTCAGGGTCTTCTTGTCTGATAAGAAGTGCGCCCATCGGCTGTTTGGCAAGTAGCTCGAGCAAGTCCTTGAAGTAGGCCTGTACACCCGGGTTGTCATAGTTCAGCTTGAGATCTTTGACGCAACTAATAATTACTGGTCTTCTGAATGCCATAAGTAAGTTCCTTTTGTTTATGTGTATAATTTAAAAAATTCCATAAGGAATTTAATTAAAATTTACACATTTCATGTTACAAGGTATTCAAAAGCTGCAAGTCAGCAGCGTTCATGATAGTCTCAAGCATGTTGCGTTGAAACACGTCTTCTGTTTCTTTTGGCAGATGCGGCCTTGTCTTCATAGCATCTTCTTGAAGTTGCAGCAAAGCAAGCTGAAGCTGATCACCTTGCAGTCGTTTCTGCTGTTGTTCGATCTTCTGCGAGTACTGTTCTCCCCAAGCCTCAACCTTCTTGACAAACTCGTCACATGTCTTGTCGTCGAGGCCAATCTTGTCCATGATAGCTTGTACATCGGCGTACTCGACTTTCGTGAGCGCGTTAGTAGTTCTAAAGACTTGGTAGTAGCGTTCTTTTAATTCAGCGTCCATGTTATACTCCTTGATTATGTGTAAAATATAAAAAAATAACGGTTTTTGGCCGTTATTTTTTTCATTTCACTTGCAGCAAGAAGATTACTTGATGGTAGCCTTGGCAGCGATCATCTTGTTGATGCGGTTGGTGACCACATCGAGGACACGTTCTTTCAGGCCAGCAACCGTGACTTCTTCGTCATTCTTGAATGCCTGACGTTTTTCGGTCATGTGAGTAATGTCGACAGTAATGTCCATCGAGTCATCAACTTCCATGCGGATGCCAGACATGTAGTAGCCGAACGAGTAAGACATGTTGCTAGCAGTTACAGTGTCAAACTGTTCGTCGTACACAAGGTCGTAAGTAACAGTGATGCACGTGCTGTCACAGACGTCCTTAGCATTAGCGTAGTTGCACTTATCCTTGTTGAGCTTGAATTCAGCCATGCACGGAATCTTTGCGAACATGCAGTTGTTGTACGGGTTCATATAACAACGAGCACAGCCATTATTGTAGTTCACCTTGACAGTCTTGAACACATTGTCACAAGCGTTACCAGCTGCAATGAGTTCACTCTGAGTCGAGTCAAGCAGTTCAATGGTGTTGCGTGCAGTATCAAGACGCTTGGACAAAGCAGCATGAGCAACAGTTTCGGCGTCACTCACACCCACTTTGTTCTGGCGTTTTTCACCGACATCGAATGCACGATTGAGACCGTTGCAAAGGTGGTGACCCCAATAATCGTCGCCAGTGCCATACAGACACGGCTGACCACTGCTATATGCATGTTCTTTAGCGTGTTCACGGAAGTACCAGTAACGCTTCTTTTCATCGACATGGTCACGTTCTGCAAAGTCCATGCAGTCAATGAAATTGTGACGGCGCATATTGGTGATGTTCATCCTTGCACTATTGTGCATAATGGATTCGACAGCTGCACGAGCTACAATAGCATCGTTACCTTGCAACTGGAAGAAGGTAACACGAATAATGTCACCCTTTCCATTGTCATAGGTAACTTCAATCTGGTTACGAACGGCGTCATAGGGGCCAGCAAAGCCCACCCAAGTAGACGAACTAGCAATCTTGCAGCTATTCATGCATGCAATTGTTCTCTTGTTCATCTTTTCTGCCCAGTCAGCAACGGTAATAGCATTGATTTCCATAATCATTTTCCTTTTTGTTTGTTTGTTTTTTGATTATGTGTATAATTTAAAAAATTAGGAATGAATTTTTGATAAAATTTTCAAAGTTCAGGCAACAAGATTTTTATTTGCTTAACTCTTTGATCTTCTGGCGCTCATCGGCTGCTTTTTTAATCTTGCTCTGAAAGACTTGATCAGCATCTGTTTTGTCGAGCAACGCAACTGTTTTTGCTATTTCGATGACATCACACAACTTCGTGTATGCTTCATCAGAAGTCATATCGTCGAGATAGTAATGAGGTTTAGCTCTGAACGTGAAGTAGTTGGGCAACACGTAGAATGATCTGGATAGGTTAGCGCCTCCATAATATGCTCTGATTTTGTATAGCAGCGTTGTGTATGGGTGTTTTTCGACGAAGTGTTCATACAAAAGCTCGAACTGCGCATCATCAAGTGTATGCAAATCAAAGCGATCGTTTACGACGTCATCAATGAATTGACATGCACGCTGCACATACTTGTATTCAACAAAACACCTATCATCAGCTACATACAAGCTGTCTGAAATGGATTCGTCTTGAAATTCAATGTCAGCAAAGCGCAAGAAGATGTAACCAGCAGCGTAAGATTCTGCTAGCAATTGTTTTACGGGTTCAGACTCGAAAAAATCATTCTGTTCATTTAAATTCATAATCATTCCTTTTTGTTTATGTGTATAATTTAAAAAATTTCAAAAAGGAAAAGAATAAAATTTTAGAAAAAGCGGTTCTTCAAGTGTTTGTGCAACTCAACATATTTCTTGTAGCATGCATCACAAGCTTGTTTAATTGCATCAATGTATTTTTCGTATGAGCCAAACTTAAGAAAGATACACCCGCTTAACGGGTCTTCTTCGTCATCATTCGACAGTATCCTTACAGACACTATGTAGCATACATCATTGTTCGTGCGTAACGAAATGTGTGAAGTGAACGTGAATTCTAGTGTGTGAGAAATTTTAAAGGCAAAATCGTAGTTAACACGTGGCTCGTAGGCGTAAGCATAAATGCAATCATCTTGAACAGTGTATTTTGGCACACAATACTTATCTTTGAATTCTTCTACATATTTGCGTGCATCATCGCGAATGCTCACCAACGAGCTTTCCATAAGCTCAAAAATGTGTTCACGTTCTTTTCTTTGAGCTTCTTGAACAGTTTTTTCGTCTTCAGTCATTTATTTTTCCTTGTTTGAGAATAATTTAAAAAATTTCAAAAAGGAAAATGATATAAAATGAAAAAAGCCTGCAACAAGTGCAGACTTCTTCTTCATTTCTATATTATATAATCATGCCTATACGGTACGTCCATTTTCGTATACGGCTTTGAGCACCGGGAATCTTAGTGACCATGTTCCATTCTGGTTCTTTGTTTCTTCGAAGAATTTCACGGTTACAGTCTTGCCAATAATCTTCGACGGATCAGCGTACCATTCTTTGCGCTGTTCTTTAGTCAATCCCGACCCGACGTTCACTCGATTTCCTTTGTGTTCGATGATAAGAGACTTGACGCCCGTGTATGTAACATTACCGATTCCGGGTTCTGCCGTTGTCATGTCAGCGATTTCAACATCTTTCACGACGTACTCTGCATCTTTGAATTTCTTCACTTTGAGCAAAGTCTTGATGCGCCCAGTCTTGAATTCTTCATTCTTCCTGAGCATGAAACCTTCCCAGTTGCCAGTAGCAACATAGTTTTCCCAACGATCAAAGTCGGCTTGACAAGTCAAAAGTTCTTGCTTCAAGATTTTCAGAGTCTTGTAAGTATTGCCCTGAATCATTTTGAGCATTTGCGCGTATCTGACATCGAAGTTTGCCGACTTTGTCTTGTGCATGAATTCATCTTCTGTCACAAAGTCAAACAACTGGTAGCAAGGGTTCTTGATTGTCCAGTCTTTTCTACGAATTTCCTTCAAGATAGACTGAAAATCTTCATCGCCATTTTCATCAACAATGCAACCTTCACCGTCAGCATAATAGACACCGTTGTCAAGGTCACGTACAAGCCACTGAAGAGCAGGAATGCAATTGTCAAGAGTAGTGATGGGCTTGCCTTGTCTTGAAATAAATTCTACTTTAGTAGCTTCATTACTCTTTGTAATCTTTGCTACTGTACGAATGCCATCGCACTTTCTTGATGCAAACCAAGTACCGTCAACAGGATTGACGCCTTTGACATCTTCAAGATGAACAGCAAGAGTTACTTCAAAAGCTGTAGCTTTCCCGATCTGATGAAACTTGCTGAACGATGTCTTGCTCAAGCCGATTGTCAACTTTTTGTTCAAGATAGAAGCAAGAATTTCTTTGTCTTCTTTGACATATCCGCTGATCGCATCTTCAACTGCGTCAACAGCAGCATTGCCAGTAAGCTCACGATTTGCAAGTTTGTCAAGCAAGTCATGGAAGTATTCGTAGTCATCTTCGAGAGTTAGACTATTTGCACCATCAAGAATCTGGAATTTGTGCACGCCATACTTACGGTGAGAATCGTAAGTGTCTTCATAAATTTTGATGAGCGTGTCTTTCATCTCAGCAGATTCATTCAAAGCGTTCTGCATGAGCACCATCTTGTCAGAAGTGCCAGCTGTTTTTTCGATTTGACTAAAAAGTTCACTAATTTTCATATACTATCCTTTTTTGTTTGATAGTTAAAATATAAAAAAGTTTTGAAAATTTAAAACTAAAAGTTTGAAACTACTAGCCACCAAGCAAAATATTGCCATTTGCTTTTTCATAGGCTTTGTTTTCTTCTGTCATCATTTGAGCAACGATCTGATCCATCATCTGGTATTCGATGTAGAGTAAATCGTCAGTTACTTGGTAATTTGTGTATTTTGCTATGCTCAAAATAGATTTCAGAAGAATTCTGATGTCAATTGTTCCGAGTAAATCTAATTCGTTAAAATTCCACTTAAGTAAGAGTTCGTGTCCACAATTTGGGCAAGTAACCTGCAATTCTTCTCTGATTCCGCATTTCATTGCGCTTACATAGTTGTTGAGAAGAACGTAACTTTTTGCATCTAATTGAAGCACATTCGTGATAGCTGCTTGCACACTTCCGAAAACTTCAACGAGATTCGTGTAAGTCAAAAGTCTGGATAATTCGGCATCTTTTAACTTGTATTGCACGTCTCGTATTTTAGGTGGTCTGATAATAATTATATTGTCAAATACTTTAAATTGTCTCTCGAATTCATCTAGAGTATCTAGTTGCAAATCAGATAAGTTTATGTCAAATGTTGCTGGTTGTTTACATGATTCGCAAGCTTTAATCTTGAACTTAAATGCTTCATCTGTCTTTAGAAATGAACAAGATCGTAAGTAAAAAAGAAGATAATCTCTATCCGCAAGATACAAATCATCAAGCTTAAGATTTGTCAATCTTGTGCATCGTTGCAAAATTGTGTAGAGAATCTGGCTTGAGTTGTTTTCGTCGATCATTGCCAAAAGCTTCGCATCTCCAACAGTAAGCATTCTGACTTCTATTTTCGCATTTGGAGAATAGTTCTTGCAACGTGTAGGAAAGAATTCCTTGTCAACTTCAATGTAATTGTAGTCCATGAAGTATATATGCAACAAACCCTACGAGGAACTTCCTGCGTAGGGTATGAGACTTTTTTCAACCCATGGATAGTCTCATCGAACCATGTTGAGGCTGGACAAGGAATAAACCAGCGTCTCAATCTTCGTCAGGCTCTACTTTCTTTTTTCGTTTGTAGGCCTTTTTATTCTTGATGACTCTTGTTCGAAGAGTTGCACCGTTGTTCGTGCCAAAGATGCGCTCGTCTCTCAAGTAGTCAGATTCTTTTCCGTTTTCCAT
>AUXO015501873.1_pt1 | contig 14744 bp, 10 predicted proteins | sample 768731 | NCBI WGS metagenome assembly AUXO01 (sample SAMN02715735, study PRJNA202380) | gut metagenome | biome: sheep rumen | host: Ovis aries | place: New Zealand: Palmerston North | reverse complement strand
AACATTTGCTGATCGCTATTTGGCGAGGCATTTGTAAATTCTCTTCCTTTCTCAGTTAGTGTCACCTTATTGATTATTGGCGCATTAATATCATAACTACCTGCTGCCAATGTCACAATAGGGGTCGCTTCTAATACTAGCGCCATAACAACGCACAGTATTTTTGTAACAACATTTCTCACTCTGTTCTTGTTCATTTGATTCTCCTTCCTCCATAATCAACAAGCGTATATCACCATAACATTTCAGTTAAGCAAACATAAACGTAAAGTTCACGTCCTATTATAGCAATACTTTAGTATTTATTCAATGATAAAGATAATTATTATTGATATACAAAAGATAATTATTATTGATATACATCCATTAATTTCCGAAGCGATGTGTCCCCGTTTTCAAACTTTTTCTCACTAAAACACTATGTTTGTCAACTAGAAAGTGAGCCTCCGTGGCTCACTTTCTAGTTGACGAACATATTCAAAATCTAAAAATAATCAATAATCATATTAAAAAATTATAACTCTCTATAAATACTCTTCAATTCACCATTATCAATCCAATCTATTGCACTTTCATAATCCTCATTTGTATCAAACTCTACCCAACCATTATTAAAGTGAACCGCTTTAACATCTTTACCTGATTGTATTATAGCATTTAACAAATCAGTCATATACGCTTTACGAACGACTTTTCCGGATTGTTGCCATGGTTTATCCTCGAATTTCTTATATGCGTCTTCCATTATACTTACAACGTCTTTTAATGCAGATTTAGAAAATTTTAACAAGCCAATATACCTAGCGTCTATTTGATCAACCCTAGGATTCTCAAGCCCCAACTCAACAATATTATTTTCATCATCTATGGCTAAACTCTCTGTATCAAAATCTTCCGTCCCATATCTCATTCTCCAATAACATTTCCAATTATCATCAACTGCAACAGCAAAATCTTCAACCGTATTCATCATTTCTTTTAGCATCTGTTTTTCAAAAATAATATCTGAATAACTTACAATTATGTCATCATCAAATTCTTCTTTGGCTGTCATAAAAGATTCAACCATATTTGTATCTGAATACCTCTCATTTGTATAATACTTAACATTAGGATAATTTATTTTTTCCGCTGCAAATCCTCGTACGACACTAATGTCATCTACTCCGCAATCATGATAAGTCTCAATTTGTCGTTCAATAATTGTTTTTCCGGCAAATTGTAACATTCCCTTCGGAAGATTCTCAGTGTACTTTTTAAGCCTAGTCCCCTGACCTGCTGCTAATATAATTGCTTTCATTTACTTTCCTCCAAACAATTCTCTAACCATTCGTATATCCGAATCCCTAAACGGTTTTTCCCTCTCTGGGTGCCACATTGTTCCAATTATGGGCAATGAAACATGCCTTATTTTTTCTATAACACCATCCTCTGTTTGCATCACAACCTTCAATTCATCAGATAATAGGTTCATACAACCTTGGTTATGATAACTATTAACATCCATTTCATCTTCTTGACCAAATATGTCATGTCTTACAGCCACATGGCCTGTAACATTCACAAGCTCATTACCATAATAATCGAGTATGGATTGCATTCCTCTACAGAATCCATACACCGGCGTTTTATTTGAAATCCCATAATCAATCAATAATGCATCTATCTCATCCCTATCAGGCGCATCTCCACCATATTTCATCATGCTATTTCCTCCAGTAAGAATTATCCCGTTTGGATGTATTTTTTCTATAATCTCATGTGCAATTATTGGAACATTGGGAACTGCCATAGGTATATAGCCACATGAATAAATAAAATTTGATATATTCTGATCTGCACAATCTCTACGTTCTTCATAGGAATCTATATATTCAACACGTTGGGTATAACATACTATCTTTTTATCCACCAAAGCCAAAAGCCTCCTTTCGAATCAAATTCCTACACCATGCATAACTATCATCATATGCCCTTACAAAACTAGCCGATGCAAATCCGATATACAAAAGAATCTTCAATTCAGCTAAACTACCATCAGGGATTTTATCTAATGTATCCTTATTTGCAAATGGTAGGTAACGCCCAATATATTTTACCGGATATTTCAGTTCATAGCTAATATTAGACGTAACATCGCAACCTTGTCCTCTATAGCTTTGAATATTACAGTCACCTATAATACCAATTTCACTATCAATATACCCGGTATATGGGTGTACAGTTTTTTCTATTTGCAATACCCGTCTTGACGGAAAATATTCCATTCCTATTTCCAAACTATTATCATTGCCGGAATTAGTCATAACCGTAGAAGCAATAATTTCATTTTTACAAATGAATTCCGATTTTCTTTCAATTCTATCCACCGTCTCCACCAAATATTTTGCAACAATTTCCCCTATCAATTTAGCACCATTAGGCGATATATGGTGATTCTTTGTGAATAACATTTCATCAGAATTCAAAAAAGCTTCATAGCAATCAACAATCTCTATCCCCATCATAGCACATTTTCTTATATAATGTCTCCACTGCGGAATTACATTTCTATCAACCGGAATGATAGAATCCTCTATGGCAAGCTCAGGATAAATCGCAAGTTTACACGGAAGCGGTACATACAATAGTCTAACACCATTATCCTCTAGTTGTTTGCTTAGCATTGACAACTGTTCATGCGGATATAACAATCTCCCACCAACCCCTTCTCTTTTAAATTCCATTGGTGCAAAATAGCCTAACGCATGATGGTCTATCACATGTCCATTTTCAAGAATAGTTGTTTTTGGTTTTAATGATAAAACAGATCCTGCAGAATATGATTCGTTGAAGCCTCCAACAAACCGAGATAACCTATTTCTAAACAATGAGAGGTCATTCCATCTCTGTACACCCCCAAACATAAACTCCTCGTTGCCTATCTTTTTAATCAAATCGCTTTGATACTTTATGATTTTTTGATTCATTCTTTCCACAATTATTCCCCATAAAAATATTTACACTAAGCCAAATATGCATTTCTTTTCAAATAATCTATTATTATCTTAACCGCTTCATCAACAGTCATCTTTTCTGTATCAATTACAATATCACTATCCTTCGGAACCTCAAAGGAGTCATTTGCTCCATTAAGATTATCTATTTTCCCCTTCCTAGCTTTCTTGTAGTATCCTTTCACATCACGTCTCTCACATTCTTCGAATGAACATTTGATGTATACCTCTATATATCCTTCTGGATAAACGCTTTTTACCTGAGAACGCATTTTCTCATATGCACCAACCTGTGCTAACAGAACAGAAACATTATGGCGTAGCAAATAACTACACACAACACATACACATTTGTTTGCGGTCATTCTTTCCTCATAAGTATATCCAAACACTCCCCCAAACTCTTCACGTATTACATCTCCATCAATGAATTGAAATTCAATATCTGTACTCTCATTTAATCTGTATTCCAATTCAGTGGCTATAGTGGTTTTTCCACTTCCACTTGTTCCAACAAAATACATCAAAAAATTTCTCATCTTCTACCCTCTTTATTCAATTCTTACAACTTGTTTCATTAAACAATCGATTTTTATCTGCTTCCAATCAATCCATTCATTATACCGAGACTCACCCACACCTATCACAGCAGGAATTCCAAGCTCAGCACATCTAATAGCCATATGTGAATTTGCCCCGCCAAATTGAGTTATTAGCCCAGCAATATTTTTCGAAAAAATATAATCATAACCCGGATCAGCGGACCTTATAAACACAACTTTACCCGACAAATCATCATTAGAGTCATTTGCCTCAATGGTCGATGCTTTTATATTTTTTTGAGTAATATAATTAGGTTCTTCTGACAATAAATAATATGCATAAACATCTTCTGGTTCAATTATTATACTTGGAAGTTTTAACCTAATTGCACCTTCATATTGAATTTTATTATGTTCAATATTATTTTCAAAAATATCCTTAACATTTCCGGTGAACAAATCAACATACAGCTGTTTTACAACAAAAATGTCCAAATATGCCATATCTTCTTTTGATATTCCAACTCTATTACCTAATTCCTCAATATATTTCAAAATTTGACTTACAGTCTTTGTAAAAACAAACTTTAAGTATTCCCTTCCTTCTATAGAAGTTTTGATAAAATCAACAATTTCTTCTGCGGAAATCAAAAGACCATTATCTTCCAATTCTGTCTGAATTGCAAGCATTTGATTACTCGAAAACTCAAATCCATAATTTTCGTCACATTTTTTTTCAAGAACTCCATCAGATGAAAAGTATTCGTCAAAGCCTTCATCATATCTCTTTGACAGAATATCATAAGTCCCAGGTCGAATATGACCATATTTATCTAAGAATTCTTCTTTTGTAATAAGACCTTCATGATACCTATTATAATCAGCATTCATTTGCTTGTTAATTGTATCCAATGAATTCATAAAACTATTATAATCCATTGAGGAAACCAAACCGGAATTTACAAACGATTCCAAAAACTGCACCGCTATAAAACCCGCTCTTGCAATGCCTGCAAATGGCAAAGTACCATATGTTTTGCATTCCTCAATCAACCAATATATTTTATCTACCAAAGAAATATCTGAATTAATGATTCTATCATAGTTTTCTTCTAATTTTTTAATTTTCTTAATATCCTTGAGATATAGCCCCCCCTTAGGCTTAATAATATTATTTGTTAATTCAAGAAGCGAAAACTCAATTCTCGTAATTTCATTTTCATTAAATCCATAATCTAATAATTCTTTCAATTTAGATGGCAACCCCAAATAATAGCAGGAAAAAACTATCTCAAATTCAATTTTGTCGTGATATTTAGGATACGCCGACATTTTATCCAAATAATAATTAACTAGCTTTTCAGCAATTCGTGGATTCAAATTCTTTGGAATAAAAGAATTAAAAGTAATTCTTGTATCAATATATGGCACACCACAAAACGAAATCATTAAAGGATGCATTGTCAAGTCTCTATATCCATAATCACTTCTTTGATGAGCCCATATATTATCAGTGATAAGCTCTTTGTATAAAGAAATAGCCAATTTTTTAGGACGTGCTCCAAGTATTTCTGCTGGATTCCAATCTGGCATAACCCCAAAACATGTTGTCTTACCAAGGAGAAAAGGATGTCTTACATTTAGTTTCTTCGCTTTCTTATATATTCTATTAAGGATAGGTGCCAAGTCAATGCTTTCAAGCTCCTCTTTTTCGCCTCGCGCTAATGGTCTTGCTTGTAAAATATATACTTTCTCATTCAAATCAATTGCAAATTCAATATCAAGTGAGTCTAAGCCAAAATAATTCTCTATTAGTTCACACGCCTCAATAAGACTCTTCATGTGATTATCCTTATATGGAACATAAGACTTCTTGTATCTTACATATGTTTTTAGGTTTCCATTATTTCCACCTGTAACAGCCGCCGTATCATCACCTTCATAATAATTAACAACATAATAATCCGCCCCTGTATCGATATCTTTAGTAAATACCACGCCAGATTTAACTATGTCTTTTAACATTGGCTGAATAAGTATTTCTTCATTTGAATCATTATTATATGATCCATACACTCTAACAATTGCTTCTTCCACATCATTAATTATAGGTTTTACATTTAGAAGAGATTCAAACTTTCCAGCATTTGAAAATTCAGATGTATCCTCTAACATAGACGAACTGCGTATTATTAAGTTCTTTCCGTTTGCAAAATTTATAACATCCTTTATAACTTCTTCTTTATTTCTAAAAAAGTGTTCACTTTCAACGACCAAAATTGGCAAAACATTTATGCCTTCAATATTATTATTAATTTCTATAAGCGTTTGCGCTTTTGTTCCAAGCATAGTTTTTCTCCATTATCACATATAATACTTTAATTCATATATCAATCAAAAGCAAATCTTGATACTTTTTGACATTATACTCCATCCCCAGACAAATATCAGATTTAACCTTTTCTCCGTGAAAATCTGACCCACATGTTGTTTTAATATCGAATTCACGAATCCAGCTTAAATATAACTCTGTTTCCTCTCTCGAGTGTCTACTGTAGAAACATTCAACTCCATCTAGTCCATAAATTGATAGTTTCTTTATCAAAGCTTTTTTCCGAACATCATCCATATGATATAGTCCAGGATGAGCAAGTACTGCCTCGCCTCCCGCATAATGTATTAGATCAATAGCTTCTCTAGGCAATGGCTTTTTCCTATCTGTTTTTAGTTTGAATTCGGGAGTGTCTAGATATTTCTGAAATGCCTCATTACGGTTGTTTACAACTTTATGTTCAATTAAATATCTTGCGAAATGCGGTCTTCCTACAACTCCTTCTTTTGCATATTCTTTTACTTCGGAATAATCTACATCAATTCCTTTTTCTTTTAGATAAAAACAAATCTTCTCTCCACGATTGTCCCTTTCTTCTGAATATAAATCACAAATTCTTTTTAGCTCATTATTATAAAAGTCGATATTATACCCTAGTATATGTATTTCTTCTGAATCCTGAGAACTAATCTCAATTCCATGAATAAATTGTATTCCTAATTCTTCTGCAACAGATTCTGCTTCATAAAGGCCAGAAATTGTATCATGATCTGTAAGCGAAAACAAATCAATATTTTCTTTATTTACTAATTCAACTAACTCCTTTGGCGAGTATTGTCCATCCGATGCATTAGAATGGGTATGTAAATCAATCCTCATGTTTTAAAAATATATCGTTTATTCAGATCTTAGTTGAAGCTTTTCTTCATACTTATCTACAATAAACTTTTTTATCCTTTCACCATTTTTCCCATCAAAGTCTTTTATATATTTGTTTTTAATAATATTACGCTGATTATTTTTAGGGTCTTCACCTTTTTTTACCATTTCAAAAAAAGAAAAGGCGTCTTCCGGACAATATATTTGATAATGACATTCATTTATTTCCGGATAATGTGAACTGCATTCTCCCCCATCAAAACGATGTGTTATTGCAATAGGAACATCAAGGACAGTCGCACTCAATGCTATCCCACAATTAACATCAGTTATAACTGCATCAGCAACAGAATATGCCATACTATAATCATCACTCTCATCCCAAATCATATTATATGAGTCATGAAATATTTTTTTTAATTTGCAATAATCAGCATCATTCCATATTTTTTCTCTTTTGTATTCAGCAATAATACTTGTATGTGGTCTTAATACTAACGACATATCATTATTATTATCCATATATTCAATAAATGGTTTAATATATTGGTCAAATGTACAATCATTAAGAGTCCAATTGTGATCAAACGCCCATAATATTGTTCTCCTGTTTTTAATTTTTCCCCATTCAATTGGCAATTCTTTTTTTTCTGCAATTCTATTATAAATATTGTCAAATTTCGGATTAGTAAAAGAAAAAAACAACTCCTTTTTGAATCTATTTGCAGTGCATATTGTTTCATATGTGTTTTCTGCCACAATAAACAAATCAATGTCAGTCATATAATTCTTTTTTAACAATTCTTCCGAACCATTCGAATAACGGGCACCATTAATAAGCGTAGCATCTAACTGCACCTTATATACATTATTAGATATTTTTTTTATCCATTCTTTGCAAAAATTATATTCTGAAGAATTAAAAACTGCAATATCGGGGTTGTCTTTTTCATATACATAGTTTTTTGACAACAAATAATTAATACCCTCTCTTCTTAGTTTTGTAATATACTCCGCAAAAGGAGCGCTGATAATAACAAGTACATCAAATCTGTCATCTTGCAAAAAAGCTTTCACAACTGACTCAGCCGCATTCCATAAATTAAGATTGCCAAACAAAAAAAATCTGATTTTATAAGCTTGTTCAATATTATGATTGAAACAAATCCTATCTCCAAATATATTCTCAAGCTTCAGTCTTTCTCTTATTTCACCTGTTTTTCTATTTGCCAATAAATATGCAGGTCGACCAATTATACTAACTACCCGATTTTCATTTAAACGTATTATTCTCCTATCCTCAGAATGAATATCGATACTAACACTCTCAATTATTTCTCCATAATCACTAATAACAACTATATTTAACCCCCTTTTATTAACAGAATACTCTAAGTTATCAATTATTATAGATGACCTATTACCTGAATGAAGAGGCGATGAAAAAACATCAATCATTTTTTCGTTTATTTGAATTTCAGTCTGTAAAGAACCATTCATTTTCCCTATTTCTTCATATAGTATCTTATCATTCTTTTTCACAAAAATATAAGGCCGCCAGTCCGGACATGGTTGAATATCTATTTTTTTGCATCCGCACTCCCTTAAAGCTTTCAAACCATCTTCACCCAAATGCTTTCCTATAATATCTTTAATAGAAATAATAATTGTCCTATTATTCATCTCGCTTAAGATGTGCATAAATCTAATAAAACTATTTTCGCATTGAAGCTTTTGTATCAAATTATCTTTCATCACTTTTCTTTTGTGATATATTTAGAAACAAAATACATCACATACCTTTCTTTTCTATTTTCCATAAAACTAATCTTGCTATCCTTCCTAAGCACTATTCACATTGTCACTTAAAAAGGATACCGTTAAAGTATTAAGAGTTACATACTAAAAGCAACTATTATTACAATATCCAGAATATAAGCAAGAAAGAATTATAATTACTATTTAAGATTATATAAAAACATATGATATAAACTTATCATAAACAACAAATAAGAATACCACTTTTTTTCTTCGCACATTAAAATATTACTTTTCATATTTCGTTTTGTAGTAAATTGCAATTTCATGATTGAGATTAATCCACGCCAATATGTAAAAATCATAAAGATCATTTTCAACAACATTATTAATCAGATCGCTTGATAACGCATAATTACATATGGCATCCTTTGCTTTATTACTTTTTGATGATATCAACAACGAATATAAGCAAGAAACCAAGTAATTCTTCCAACTCCTCAAATGACCAGGAGAATTCTTTCTTTTTACCAAATCTGTTACTTTATCAAAAGCGCAAAAAGCATCATTTATTGTAGCATCTCTATTCCCTTGCAATGAACAACCATTCCCTATTCTGTATGTTAACAACTTTTCATTAAGTATTAACACCCTCTCGGCAATTAGCAATGAACTATATGTCATGTAAAGATCATTAAAAGACACCTGATTCATAAATTCTATATTATTTTTTTTTAAAAAATCCCTTGAAAACATTTTGTTCCATGAAGCACCCGAAGTCATGTTGAACAAAAATTTACACTCATCGCCTGAAAAAATTTTTTTGCGGGGGAATAAATCTATTTTGAAATGAGAAGTATCTTCATTTATTATTTTACTAACATTATCTAATTCTAAAACATCCCATATGCATATGTCTAATTTATTCTCTTTACAAGCTTTATATGCATTTTGCAACATAGCCTTATCAAAAATATCATCACCATCTAAAAAAACAACAAATTCACCTGTTGCCTTTTTTAAACCAACATTACGTGCTTCACCTGCACCCACTCTATTAGTTCTAATAACCTTAAAACGATTATCTTCTTGACACATTTCTTCGATTATTCTATAAGTACAATCAGTACTTCCATCATCAACACATATCACTTCTATATTAGACAAAGACTGGTGCCTTAAGCTATCTAATCCAACAGATATATATTTTTCTTCATTATAAATAGGCATTATTACTGTAACGTCGGGAACCATTAATTTCATAATTATAACCTAACAAATTCTGATTATCTTTTAGAGAAATCATTCACAAAAACTAACTAATATACAACATAAAAAAATCAATAATGCTGAAATTATAATTCTTTTTTCCATCAAACAACATTCTATAAGTATAAAATAAATCAAGTACAACCTTTTCTCTTTTTACCACCAAACAGATGCCCCCTCTTAAAGCATTTAGACTCAAAAAGGCTTTGTAAATATCCTTCTAAATCGGATTTATTCTGAGATAGTATATTAATATCATCAGACATCGTCTTAGTCATCAAAAACGTACTATCATACCATTCACCTCTTTTTATTGCTGACGCACGACCACCAGCTAGAATCATTCCAATTCTATAAGAAATTGATGTTTCAATTTCGATAATTTGAACTACAAGATTGAAACATTCTGTTTTTACTTTACGAGAGTATGGTCCGACGTATCCTCGGGGGATGTTTTTTTGAATTTTACTAAAACATGAATCTATAATTTTCAAATGATATTTTTCTTCTAACGCTACTATCATAGAATCAGATTTCTTTAGCAATTCAATATCAATTTCACTTTCAGCTAAAAACAAGTATCGCAAAACATCGGAATCTTTTATTGCAGCATTTACAATTCTTTCTTTAAAAGAAACTTCTAGTCTTCTTACTGATTCATAATGTAAATTAGGCAAACAGTATTCCTTGGACAAACGAATACAATCTGTTATTCCACATATAACATTAATAATCTTAGAAGGGGTCCATTCAATATGAGCAGGATCCCAATTGTATTGATAAACATCCTTACAAATAGCATAAAACTCACCTGCTTCTGCCATTGCTTTTACAAAAAATGGAGGATCTTGATACCTTCTGTAAACTGGAAAAAATATATCATTATCTACTATGTATTGTCGATAGTAAATAAACCTATAAAAGCCATAATCTTTTTGATATTCAGAATAATTGACTACTCCATCTTCACAAAAATCTTTATCATTTTCATTTTCAATAACACCATTATTGTTTATACATATATTTCCACCACAGATATAACATCCACTATTTTTTGCAGAATTATACAAGCATTCCAAAACATCATTCGATGGATATTTATCATCAGCATCTAAAAATGCCAAATAATCGCCACTTGCTATTCTTATTCCCTCATTTCTGGCAATACCGGCACCTGCATTCTTTTGAGATATAACCTTAATTCTTTTATCACGCAAGGCATAACAAATAAGCAGTGACAACGACTGATCTGTCGAGCCATCATCGACACATACTATTTCTATATCCTTTAATGTCTGATTAAAAATGCTCATAAAACATTGATCAAGATCACTCTCCGCATTATATACCGGAATAATAATAGATATTTTTGCGTGTGAAGTACCAAAACACTCTTTATCAAATAACCTTGGGTCATTCTGAACTATTATTCTATCAATTATTCTTTTATTAACAATTTCAATTTGCTTTGCTTCTTCTTTATCTAAGTATTCTTTTATGTTTTTATTACACCATTCATAAAAATATAATTGAGGGTTCTCTTTTATTTTTATTAAAGCCTTAATTTGATATGGCTTCAATAATTCAGTATATAATTCACCATTATCCGATATTCTATTTATTTCATCAGAAAACTTTTTCAAAAATAATGATTTATATTCATCTCGAACTCTTTTAAAATGATAAAAAGCCGAACAAACAAAACGATTCACATAAATAGGTAATGATGTTTCCTTATCTATCGTATTGTATTTATTCATCGTATTATAAATAAAATCCCATTCTGAAAAAATACACATCGCATTTTCAAAAGAAGTACCATTTGTCGACGACTCCTCTCTATCCATACGATACATATAGAATTCTTTATTTAAAAAGTATATGCTAGATGCTCTAGTAAACAATTGAAACCATAATCCATTATCTTGAAATGCAGCACCTTTAGACTCATTTAGTCTTATATTATATTGCTCAAACAATTCACGTTTATATATACCAGTTTGGTTTGTAATATTAGAATCAAATACATCTGGTTCCTCAAGCATTTGTATAACACGATTATATAAGTGACTTTTACAAGTGTGAACAATGCTACAATCATCATCTAGCCCATCGCCAAAAAACCTAATCAAATTACTCTTAATAATATCCACAGTCGGATATTCTTTCGCAACAGAATAAAGGCTCTCATACATTTCTTCCAAAATAAAATCGTCAGATTCAACTATACCTATATACTCACCAGTTGCAACTTCAATTCCAGAATTTATAGCATGTCCATAACCCTTATTAGGCCCAGACAAAACAACAATCCGATCATCTTTTTCAGCAAACTCATTCAATATTCTTAACGATCCATCTTCAGAGCCATCGTTAACACATATAATCTCAATCTCTTTAAGACTTTGATTAACAATTGATTCAAGACAAGTTGTAAGATACTCTTCAACATTATAAATTGGTACAATCACAGATATTGCTGGTATCGACGAGTTAGTATTCATAAATAATAAGTCCTTTCTACATTAAAACTACCAAAATAACATCTAAAAATCTCATTGCATTATATTCAAACCTTCAACTACTCGAAGATTATTAATAATTAATCATCCTTATGCTTATACTTCGCACACACAACCCTTGGTTCATCAATCATCCTTAGTACACCTTTTTCAATCCATACACACTTCGTACAATTATCAATAATAGTCTGCATACCATGGCTTACCATGAGGACGGTACTTCCACCATGTATCATTTCTTTTATTCGCTTCAGCGACTTCTTTTTAAAGAACTCATCTCCAACTGATAATACTTCATCAAGTATCAATATCTCAGCAGCATCGCCTGAAGTTGCAATTGCGAATCCCAATCTACTCACCATTCCGGATGAAAAAGTCTTAACCTTTTGATCCATAAAATCTTCTAATTCTGCAAACTCAACTATCTCATCATAATGACTATCTAAGAATTCTCGTGAATACCCTATTATTGCACCATTAAGGTATACATTCTCTCTGGCTGTAAGCTCCACATCAAATCCGGTACCAAGTGTTAGAATTTGAATCTTTCTTCTGTTAACATCTACATTGCCCCATGTTGGTTTAAGTGCACCTGATACAATTTTAAGTAAAGTTGACTTACCGGAACCATTTGAACCTATTATTCCGACAACCTCGCCTTTATATACATTGAAGCTCACATCACGAAGTGCATATAACTTACTGTATTCAACCTGATGTTTAATCCACTGAATTATATATTCCTTTAATCCAGATGCATCAGAACCCGACATAGTATACACCATTGTTACATGTCTTATTCGAATAACCGCTTTACTTAGGTTTTCACGACCTACTCTCTCAACATCCTTAAGCCTCTTATTATCGACAACCTTGGGAACAGAAGGAAGATCTGTCATATTGGTCACAATATTATTGTATCCTTCTTTATCATCAGAAGGTTGCACGACATCCTGCTCCTTTTTTTCAAGCTTATCTTTATTTTTAAAATAATAGACAAGTATGAATACTACAACAATAAAACTTGCCACACTAAGAATCAAGAAAAAAGAAGCAATTGGCTTAGCTGCAAGTGCCGTCATGAAGTCAGCTATTACATACCAGACTTTAGCGAAAAAGCCCTTCTCAGGCTCTGCGCCGGAATCATCACCAGCATCTACATCCTCATCGCCGATATTCTGGGTAGTATTAACATTCTGATTAGTTGAAGTGCCTTCTAATTCTCGTTCCACATCATATCCCACCGTATCATCACCGGCAATCTGAATGGGCGCCTTGCTCTGAGCCGTAACAGTCGCATTAGCATTATTTCCTGCATTCTTAATCTTGTTGTCCTTAACCTTGATAAATGCATCTCCACCGCTAACAGCTCGAAATTGAAGCCAATACCTATTTCTCCCTGTCGGAATACTGTTCCCCTTTATAGTAATAATACCCTTATTGGGGTCAACAGACGACGCACCCGATTCATATACAAGCCTCTTATTGTCATATAAGAGATTAACCTCGAATTCTCCTGTGGGCTCATTAGATCCGAGATATACCCCCACAGGAAAAGTTCCACCGGAATTCGCTTGGTAACTTGCCGACCCAAACGTTATATCAGCATTAGCTGCATTAGCTGTCCGAAACGGCAATAATACAACAAACATCAAGAACAACATCATGAGCACAATATTTCTTAGTCTGCAATATGAAGTTTTGATCTTGCTCTTACAATACAATTGCATCTTTATAACCTCTGCATTATGTCATTTTCTTTTTTCTTATATACAATGATTCCTATTATCAACATAGCAAAAGACCATATAATCATCTTTATCCATACAGAACTATCAGATAGCTCTCCATTAAGCAAACAATCACGAGAACAATGAATAAAAATATAAACCGGATTATTGCCTACAACTCTCTGCATAAGAGTTGATAATTTTTCAACCGGATAAAAAATCGCAGAAAGCCACATTAGCATGGTTAAAAAAACCGAATACAAATGCTTAAAATCTCCGAAGAACACGTACACAGTAGCAATTATATAACTTATTCCCATACTAAATATAAGGCAAAGTATCACCGGAATTGGGAATAATAATGTATATATAGTCGGCTGTATCCTAAAAACTAGCATTACTGCTGCCATAGCAATACATGTATATAGAAAGTTGACAAATGCTGTATATATCCTCGACACAATAAATGTTTGCTTAGGCAATTTAGACTTGATAAGTAAAGCTTTATTATCGACCAATGCTGTCATAGGACTTCTTGTTGCCTCACTAAATAATGCCCATATTGTGTGTCCTATGATGTAATAAACCGGAAAGTTTTCTATACTCCTTCTAAACATCGTAGAAAAAATAAGTGACAAAATAATCATATAAAGCAGCGGACTTAGCACCGACCAAAGTATACCCAGTACAGATCTTGCATACTTCCTTTTTATCTC
>AUXO015364805.1_pt1 | contig 14744 bp, 20 predicted proteins | sample 768731 | NCBI WGS metagenome assembly AUXO01 (sample SAMN02715735, study PRJNA202380) | gut metagenome | biome: sheep rumen | host: Ovis aries | place: New Zealand: Palmerston North | reverse complement strand
AAAATATTGGGGCACTATAGGTGCACAATACACTCTTTTGTATCTTAATACTATAATAGTAGTAGTATAGTAGTAGATCAGGCTTTTGATTCTGGAGAATGTCCATGATCATGTGATAGAATGATAGTTAATTATTATTTATGATGCGATAGCATCTTATTTTCTAGAACATATTGCAAAATATGCAAAAAAATAGGGCCGAAACATTGCAAATTATGCAATAGTATGATATAATATAATTGGTCAAAGGGAAAGACCGTGCATACAGGAGGTAAATATTATGCAATTAAATCAATTATTAAACATCGTCGCAAGCGGAACTAAAATTGCCATCTATGAAAAACATGAAAGCAAAAAATTAAACGAATGCTACTCCAGTTTAATTTACGGAGGTCAAGTAGAACAGGTAGAAAGATCTCGCTGGTTCCAAAACAATGAAACTGCTACAGTATCTTCTATTTTTGTAGATGAGTATTCTAATTTAATGATTTACATTAAAGACAAACAAGACAAACATTACATCTATATCGTTGATAAATGCTTTATCACTCCATATCACCACGATATATGCTCATACGAAGAACCAATCGACGAAAAGTTCAATACTGAAGAAGAGGCAATAGCAGATGCTAAGAAATATGCTTTCTTATTAAGTGAAAATGAAGTATATTCTGTAGAACGTCACGTCGTATGGAATGACGGAACTATTGAATATGATAAAGAAATCGCATTAATTTCTAACAAGGATGGTGAATAATTATGCCAAGCAAAAGAGAACAATTTGAAAAACGCGGCTATTCGGTCGTCACAAGTGATTCAACTCATGAATTACTCCAACATCCAAATTTCGATGCGATCTATGTATATGACTATTACGATTACATCAAGGTTGAACTTGATTCGGATGATTTTTGGGCATTACCAGAAGATAAAAAATTAGAAAATGCGAATGAATATGTCGCATTATTAAGAATTACTAATAAATAATAACAGACTTATAACTAAAGAGAGGAGGTGATTTCTATGCTCGATGGTTATAAGTCTTGTAACGTTAAAGACGTTTTGAATCTTAATTATCTAAAAATACCTGTTAATCGTATCGATGTTGATAAATATAATGAGCTAGTCGATTGGTGTAGAAATCAACCGGACTTAACTAAAGGCATCGAGAGAACTAGATCGGGTGGAATTTCACTCAAGCGTGATTTTATGAATAAATGGGACAGTACACCAAGAATTACCAGGAACGGAAATTGCATCGGAGCTGAATTATTAATAATTATGTGTCGTGATGCTGCAAATGGAGAAGATTTAGATTTCTTCTGTGGAAGATTTCAAATCGGAACTTTCCAGGGAGCTAAAGAATCCGAAAAACATATTTTCGGTCGTCAAGCTTATTTTGAATTAAAGAAGATTCTAGAAAAGAATAATATCGATTTAAATAAATATATGTTGCCAACACGAGAACAGGGCATCAAGATTAAAAAAACTATTCAAAATCCGATGATCGATATCGCAGTTGGTGCATTCCCCAATATAATTTATGAGAATGCATGGCACATTGATATTAATTCGTCATACCCAAGCGGAATCGCTGACGTGATTCCTGAGATGGGACCAATCATTGAAAAGCTCTATCAAGAAAGACATACCAAATCAATTAATAAAGATATTCTAAATATGTCAATCGGATTCTTTCAAAGCTCCATGATTGATTATAAATTATCTTACATTTCAGAACACTGTATTAGAAAAAACAATGAACGCCTATCAGAAAAAGCAATCGAATTAATTAAAAAAGGTTGTAAGATATTATTATATAACACAGATGGTTTTTGGTTCATTCCTGCTCCTGGACTAGAGCTCGAATCTAGTACCAAGTTAGGTGAATTCAAAATAGACCATAAAAATTGTAAACTAAGAATCAAATCAAAAGGTGTTTACGAATATATTGAAAATGGTGTCTATTTCCCAGTTGTTAGAGGTCAATGCGAATTAGATCATATTAAGAGTCGTTCCGAGTGGAAATGGGGAGATATCTATGCAGCTGGTGCCAAAGTTATAATATTTGAATTCATCAAAGAAACTGGAAAAATTGGAAAATCATATTTAGAAGATGTGGAGGTATAGTATGAGAAAATCTAATTATGAAAAACTTTATAGAACTTACCAAAAGAGAAGAAACTTGCTTTTTAAACAAGGTAAACCTTTACAAGAACAGTTATCTCTTCCAATGTTTAAAGCCACTTATGAGGGCATGAAACAGTATTACAAAGATTTAGGCTACAAGAGCCCAACAAAGAATATCATACAAAATCTTACTAGACAAGAGATTGATTATGATTTCTCTTTAAAGCAAGCAAGAGCGTTAAGACCGCTGCTAGAAGAAAAATTAGGCTTTGATGTAAAGCTAAAAGATATCAGATTATATATGTATCAAAGTCAATATGATATAAAGCAAGCGGTTAAAGATTACAACACCATTTTAAAAGACCAGGGTGTTTATAGCTCAAAAGAGCGTGCTCGCTTAATTAAAAATACATTCTTTTATGGTCAAAGTTAGGAGGCAAAAAATGGAAATCATTACTTTAGAAGAACAAAGACAAGCAAATCTTGCTGAATTAAAATCTAAAAAAACTTATATAAAAAATTATTGTGTTATCAAAATTAACTTAACTATGATTATCAATTTAAGAAAATCAAAAGCTTTAAAATATGAAGATGTCGCATCATTTTTAGATCTAGATAAGACACTATATTTCAAAAGAGAAAAAGGTAAGGTTAATTTTACAATAATTGAATTAAAAAAATTATCAATCTTATATGGTGTTTCCCTGGATTCATTAATCTATGTGGATGAACAAACTGATTAGGTGATTAATTATGAATCAAGAAAAATTTAAAACATATGTAATAGTTATTGAAACAATATTAGTGTGTCTATTGTTAGGTGCTTTAAAAATTGTAGGAGGTAGATAAAATGGAAGAAAGATTAACTAAAAGTTTAGATGTATGCCCAAAATGTGGCAGTAAGAAAATTATCACAAATAAAGAAATCAATAACGCTTGGGTAATGTGTACAGAATGTGGGCATTACTTGAGAAAGCCAAGAAATCCAAACATTGAAAAATTAAATCTAAAATTTAGTCAAAGAGAGAGCGGAAAGGAATATGTAAAAAGATTGGATGATGCATTCCAAAACGGAAGAGAATGTGAATGTAGATCTATTGTTGCAAGATTAAAAAATAAATTTCATGACGTTGGTCGTGGCATAATAGTATACAATGAACCAGTTAAAGGTCACTATTGTGTTAATTTAGAAGATATTTGTAATTTCATTCTGGAGGACTTAGATAATGCCTAAAAGATTAACTCAAGAAGAATTAGAACTAAAAATTAATGATAACATCAAAATTATTAATAAAGAATCAAGTGCATTAAGGCCAGACTTTAAAGCTTTAAGACAAGCTCAAAGAGATTTATCGGTATTAGCTAGAGAATTTAATCGTCGTGGTTACGGAATTATGGTGATAAAATGATGATTCCAACTGAAAATCTTATTGAAGAGATTTGTGTATGCCTAGCTGCAATATTTGCTCTAGGCATTTGCATCTATATTGAATACAAGAAATTTGACAATTAGGAGGTAATAGATGGATTACAATTTAATCATATCTAATGCTATATCACATTTTGCTGATGAATGGAGAAATGTAAATCTACCAACTGACTGGTATAGTTCAGGATTTGGAGGTAATAATGGCAGCGGTGTTTACTTAGTTAATAATAAATTGAATAAACACTATTACATTTATCTAAATCTTAAATATGACGATTTCTACAACCGTTATTATTGTGAAATTAAAACTGAGGGAAGAGAATTTTATAACAATTTTATATTTGACCTCTTTAAAAATAATACTCAAAAGAAATTAATTGAATTTATCTATAATGAAATTGATTGTATTATTTATGATTTAAAAAATGTTAAAACAATTAAATATGAACAACTTTCATTGTTCTAGAAAGGAAAATGTATGGAAACACTTATTTTAAAAGGTGAATATAAAAATAAAAAATGTGTCTGTTGTGGCACGGATGATAAAAACCTAAAATATATCTTTAGTAAAGGAAAGAGTAGAGAAAAACATAGAAGATTTAAAGGCTTTCTATGTGAAAATTGCTTTATTGATGTTATAAAGAGTTTTAATGTAGGAAATAAAGGTGAGCAGCATGAATAAAAGTTTGGAACCAACACCAAAAGAAATTAAAGCTCGACAAGATTTTCTAGAGCATCCACCTAAAAAAAAGGATTTGCAGCAGCTCAAAAAGATTGCTAAGAAATGGCGTAAAAAGGATGAGGAAAAGAAAGCATATTTAATTCGTTCATTCTATGAATTACGTTCAATTCTTGGCTATTGGTGGGCTATCTTCTATATCTTGCTCGGAGGACGTGATAGCGGTAAATCATACGCTGCATCGCAATTCGCAGTAGACCAGTTTATTAATAAAGGTCGACCATTTTATTGGTTAAGACTTACACCAACATCAAAAGAAAGTCTTTTAGAAAATAATGCTGCAAAGCTAGTTGAAAATGAAATTAGACAACAATACCATCTAGATCTATTTAGAAAAGGTGATGAGGTCTATAATGTATTAAAACGTGATAAAGATGGTCATCCAAGAAAAATGAAACTTATGTGTACAGTCCTGGCGTTAAGTGATTTCTATAACGATAAAGGTGTATCTCACTATGATTTCAAGTTCTTAAATGACCCTGATATGTATTATTTATTAATCTTAGATGAAATGAATAGAGAAAAGAATGAAAGAAAGACATTCGATATCTGCTATGCATTGATTAACCAAGTTGAAAACTTAGTACGTGAAACTAACTATAGAATCCGTGTGATTATGATTGGTAACACTTTAGATAGTGCATCAGACATTATGTGTTTATTCAATTTCATTCCTGAGGAATTCGGTCGCTATAAGTTAGTGAAACATAAGAAAAAACTCGTTGAGTATCTTCTAAAGATGAATAAATCAAAGACAGGTACTGAAAGAGAAAAAATTAAAAAAGAGTATGAACAATACGATTTCGGTAAAAGAGCGGTCGTTGAATATATGCCATTGACCGATAAATACAAGACAAGGCGACATGGATCTATTGCTGATATCTTAATGCCAAAAGCATCTACATTCTCAAATAGAGTTAAAGTTGATGATTCACTTGTAAGTAAAGAAAGACTTGTTAAACCAAGTGCAATAATTAAATTCACTAGAGAACCTGAAGATTGGTACACTATCTGGAATGATAATCTCATTGTCAAATACAATAACGAACAAGTTGAAACAGTATTCGCTATGAGAAAATATATTGATGATGTATTTATTCCTGATAGACAAAAGACAATTATTGACTTGTTCGATACTCGAAATTTCAAGTTTAGGAATCTTATTACATTTAAGACTTTCCAAAAAAATCTAGAGGTCATTAAACCTCAAAAATAGAAATGTGTATTAATTGACAAATGTCAAAGTTTTGTATAAAATAAAAATGTACACTGGAGTTGCTACTATATATTTTGTACAATCAATGCTTACAAATAGACACCGAAGAGGCTTGTTTCATTGAGCGAACTGGTCGGTTTGCGGTTCATCATAGTAGGCTAACCTGACAGGTGTTCAATTAATATGTGTCAGAGAGTTAATAACTCATAAGACACCCATCAAATATACTGAGCCAGGACCGGTCTTTCCCCAACATAGTATCTACAACCTGTTCTGGTTCATTAATTAAGTTTTTACAACTGAAAGGAGAAAATATATGCCAGTTGAAGAAAAAAAAGAACCTGTAGTTAATACAGAAAACGCTGAAAAAGGCGAATCTAACATTTTAGAACAAATTGAAGAGGTAAAAAAGAACTCGGTTCCTAAAGAAAAATATGACAAATTAAAAAAGGAACTCGACAACGTTTACTCAAGTGTTCTCAAAGGTGAAAACCTAGATCTTCCAAAAGCACCTGTTGATAAAAAGAAAAGAATGGAAGAATTAAAATCTCAATTATATGGAAAGGGAATTGAAGATTCTAATATGACTAACTTAGATTATATTAAAGGAACCCTTGAATTGAGAAATTTAATCATTGAACAAGGTGGTGACGACCCATTCTTAGGTGTTCGTAAGAAAGGAGTCGTAGTAACAGAAAGCGACTATGATAAAGCACAAAATATTGCTGACACTCTACAAGAAATGGTAGATGAGGCGGATGGCAGTGCTGATGCATTTAGAACTATCTATGCAAGAAGAGTCGTTGATGCAGTTCCACCAAAAAAGAATGTAGCATATAGGAGGAATTAAATAGAATATGCCAAATTTCACAGGACAACTTAATTCAAATGAAATTTTCAATGTTTTATTCAACATGATTATTTCGCAGCAAGTTTTCACTGACAATGTCAATTCAGACAATAGAGAACTTGTTTCAAGAGCTAAAGTAGATGGCACACTTTACGGTGACACAAAGCTCTACATCTCAACTGATGTCGTTAGAACTCACGAATGGGGCAACGACGGAGAGGCTCAAAATTTATTAAAGCTTGATAGACCAACTGACCCTGATGTTCAAGCAATCGTAATTAACAAATTCCGTCAAATCCCACTTACAACTGATAACTATTTATCAAAAAGAGCATTCATGGATGAGGGAACATTCATTCAATTCAACTCAACTGTTATCGGTTGGTTAAGTGACACAAAACTTATCTTTGATGAAACATTATACAATTCATTTATTGGTACTAATGAAACATCAATCGGCTTACAGGAACAAACAGTTGAATTACCATCTATTGCTGGTCTTTCAACAATGACTGAAAAGAATCAAGGTTACCAATTACGTTCACTCTTAATTTCTAGAGCTATTGAAAATTTAGGTGATGACTTAGCAAAACCTAATAGAAAATTCAACGACTATGGCAACTTAAGAAAAATCGGTAAACAAAATTTAACTATTGTAATTAATAGTAAATATGCAAATGAATTTGAAAAAATTGATATCAAAGGCATTTTCCACAATGAAAACATTGTACCAGATGCAACAAAATTACATGCTGACTATTTCGGTACAATTAATACAACTGCAGGAACTGCTCCAACACCAAACACAAATGTCTATTCATTAATCGAGGTTGATTTCAACGTAGATGGAAATGGTAACTTATTACCAATGAATGACGCTAACTATGATAAAGCAAAACATATTTTCCCAGGCGATTTATGGCCTGCAGGTGTAGCATATGCAGCGGGTGATACATACACAAGAGATGACACAATTATCTGTAAAGTTATCGGCGGTAGATTACCACCATTAATGAGTGCTTTCCAGGTTGAAACAGTATTCTTTAATGCACGTTCATTAACTGATACTCATTTCTTAACTTGGGGCTACAACGACTTAGAACATCTCCACAATTACCCATACATCACTATTAGAGAAACAAATGCTGAATAGTCCAGTCCCTGCATATAGCTGGACTGTTAATTAATCGGGCTAACCTCAGCGTTAGCTCGATTTTTGTTAAAGAAAGGAGTACCGCATGGCATTACAAAGTTTATATTTATTCAAATGGAATAACTATAGAAACAAACTTGTTAAAGGTAGACCACAAACATCACAAGGCTTTCAGTACAATGTTAATGGCAACTCACAATTAAAATTTAATCCTAATGATGGTATTTATGCTGAACATATTTTTAATATAAATTACAATAGCTTTAATTACGATTATATTCTTGAATGTGAAGATAATGTAGTTATTAGATCATGGTTTATTAAAGAGGTTATTAGATTACAAGTTAATCAAGTTAAATGTATATTAGTTAGAGATATTGTTAGCGACGTTTTAAGCACAGTTCTTAACAACGAATTAATGATACATAGAGGTATATGTTCTGAATCAAATAGTGCTATTTACAATAAAGAGGGTTTTGAATTAAATAAAATTAAAACAAGCGAAACTTTATTAAAGGATTCCTCAAACACTGCATGGATTGTCGGTTACGTTCCACTTAATGTAAATATTCCTGCAGGTCAAAATACATTTGGCATTTTAGAAGATATACCAGATGCAACATCAATATCTAGTTTAGACGAGATTCCAATTTATGATGCATCAGGAAAAATGAGCGTATTTAAAAATATGAGCTTATATGCAACTTATGCTAGAGGGGTAGGCAATGTTTATGAACAAGAGGCTAAAGAAATTCTTTTCTCTGGAACAGGTCAATCAATAAGAGATGCTGCAGCATATGAGTATGCGGGCTATTGTGGTACTATGCCTGGTTATTATACTGATTTTTCTCCTATAGCTGAAACTTTAATGAGTCAACCTAATGAGTATTATTGGAAAAATTATCTATGGAATTATTTTACTCAAGAAACAGGAACATTATTTAGTTCAAATGCAATCAATCAATACAATAATAAAATCTATTTCAACACAACTAATCAAAAATATTATAGAGTTAAAATTACATACAAAGAAACTAAAGTTGAGCAAGACTATGATTTAGCTAATAAACAAATTAATTCACTTTTATTTTATCATTGCACCAATTTAACAAGAAATATCAGTTATATAACAACACCATCATTTAATAGCAATTTATGTTATGGAAACGTGACTCTAACCTTAGATATTTACGATGTTGAATATGAAGAGATTACTGAAACATCTACATATCACGTTGACGTATCACAAATCAATAATGAAAAAATTAGAGTGGATGGTCAACCATATAAGATGTTTGTTATGCCAGTAGATCCAGATGCTATTAATTTTGGTTTTAGAGATGCTACCGCTGACCCAATTACATATCATAAAAATATTTTAGATATTCAAAATGCATTCTTATCTTGGTTCACTAAAGATAATGGTAGAATATTAGATCTACAAATCTTACCATATTTCCCAAAGCAAAACTTACTAGGAACATATAACAATGAACCTGTAGTAAATGCTGATACAACACCAAGAATTGATATTCTAGATGGAAACGATAATATTGTATCAAGTGCTTTCTGGATTCAAGAAGATTCATTCAGAGTAATTATCGAGAATGAAAAAATAGTTGAAAATTACAAGCTCGAAAATGAATGTAATAGTTATAGATTATGCTCACCACATTATGAATCTATCTTTGAATTCAATGCAGTTCAGATGAAAGGCTGGACAAGCATCTTAGCTGAATGTACTTACAAGCCATATCAACCATACATCCATGTAGTTCCAAACTTTAATCCTGATTCACTTTATGGAAATAAATATGGCGACTCAAGAGGTCTAGTATCAATTTGTAACTATGCATTAAGCATTGCCAGCGATGAATGGGCAACATACGCAAGACAAAATTCAACTTATCAATTAATCTTTGATAGAGAAATTCAAAATCTCGAGGTTAAACATAATGCTCAAAGGTTAAGAGAGGGATTAACTGCAGGCAGTGGCGTTCTAGCAACACTTGGTGCAGCGGTATCAGGCCGAGCTGGAGTAGCAGCAGGTGCTGCAGCTGGAACTGTAGGTAGTATGATTAATTCATATATCAATGATACTATTAGTAGACCAGAAGAATTGAACTTTAAAAGAGATATATTCGAATATAATATCGCAAACATTAAAGCTCAACCACAAACGTTAACTAAAGTTAGTGGCATTGACATTAACAATAGATTATTCCCAGTATTAGAGTTCTACACTTGTACTGAGAATGAAAAGGACTATTTTGAAAGATATTTATATTTCAATAGCTATAGAATTGAGAGAATAGGAAAAATTAAAGATTATATCAACACATCACAAGATTATACATATATCGAGGCGGAAATTATTAGATTCGATGCTAATAACGTTGATTCACACGAAATAGATTATCTCAATAATGTGTTATCAAGTGGCGTATATTTTGCAGGAGGTTTAGCAAATGAACAATGAAGATTTTAAAAAAGATGAAACTGTAGAAACTGATGAGCCAGGTTTCAATGGGAATTTTGATACATTAATTCCTACAGAAGAAGAGTGCGATAAAGCAGCTCAAAAATGTATTAGTGCTTATAAAGCTTTAACAAAATATAGAAAATATGAAGGAGGTAAAGACAATGGCAAGCAAACACAAGAAGAGAAATAATAATGCAGCATTGTATGATACCAACTTATATAGACAAGCTGGAATTAATCCTGCAGCTATAATTCCTGCAAGACGACTAGGAGTAGAATCTAATTGTGACTCTAATCGTTTAAAAGATATTCTTAAAAAGAATGATAGACAGGACGCTTTAACTAGATTCGTATGGTTCAACTTACCAAAAGGTCTTAAAGGTGAAGATATTGAAAGAGTATTATATCTTAAAGGTAGATGTGCACTTGTAAAGGTAGCAAATAAATATGTCTGTTTACCATTTACACTTAAAGCTGAAAAGGATTCAGGCATCGATTATTTATCAAGATATAAATACATCACTTTAGTTACAATGGGCTCCACTGAAAACGATATTAGATATGTATTCGGTGAAAAATCATTCGAGGTATTATATGATATCGAAGATGAAATGGGAGTAGATGTTGAAGATAAAGCAGTTATTATTTATGACTACTCACCTGAATATTTCGCAAATCAAATTACGCCAATGTGCATGTTAAATGATGTTGTCTTAGATATCGAATCAAGATTATTCCCATATGCTGAAACTGCAGTATTATCAAAAGCTGGTGTCAAAGGCATTAAGGTTACAAATGAACAAGAGGCAGAAGATGTCCAATCATTAAATGACTCAATAAAATATGGTGCATTAAATCAAGAATTGATGTTCGGTATTAAAGCTGCACAAGATCTACAAGATTTTGCATCGGAATCAGCAGCGGACGTTTCTCAATATCTTGAATTATTCCAATCTCTTGAAAACTTTAGAAAAGCAACTTATGGTATTTCAACAGGTGGCTTGATGCAAAAACAATCACATATGCTTGAAAATGAATCAAAGATGAATCAAGCAAATAATATTTCTCAAGGTAACGATTCGCTTTATCAAAGACAAATGGCATGTGTTATCTTCTATAGCTTAACTGGAATCCCTATCTGGTGCGACATTAAGCAAACTGCAAATCCAAATCAAGGAGAAACTGCTTTAGTTACTGATAATAAAGGAGGTTCAGCTGATGATAACACCAAATAAAAATATTATATTTACTGATGTATGGAGTGAACCAAGTGAAATGATAACTGACTTTAGAAATAGTTATCTTAATAAAACAACATTCACTGATACAAGTATTGAAATCTTATTTAGTCAACTCTATGCAAAGCATGGCAGTGATCACATTCGTTACAGTGATGCGGAACAGTGGAAATATGCGGTGTTCTCAATTATCTATAACGAGGGCGTTAAGTGGCAAGTTTCTAGAATCAAACAAGATGAACTCGAAAGCTTAACTGATAATGATATCTTATATACTGGCAAGCAAATTACAAATGCCACTCAAAATCCTAGTACATCCGATAAAGACATGTCAGACACTGACGGCCTACCAACTATTGATGTACAAAACGCTAACATCTATTTAGTTAATAAAATTGTCGGCTATAGTGGCTATATTAACTCATTAAAGGACGTTACAACGGAGTTTATTAATAAGTTTGATAAATTATTCTCAATGGTCGTAACAAGTCCAGGAAGAGTTATGTATGCAAACTATAACGATGATGAAGAGGAGGAAGATTAAGATGGAAGAATTCCAAGCATGGCTTTTAAATAATATTGGATCTATCGCATTATTAATTATATATATTTTGATTCACATCTTTAAAACAAAATCATATAAGAATAGTAATGCTGGTCTAATTGACTTATTTACAAAAGCTTTAGATTCAATGAAAGATAGCATTGAAACTAATACTGAAAAGAGGGACAAGCGAGTCAGTCAAGTTCAAAGTTCTCAACAAAAAGAAATCGAAGAATTAAAAAAGATAGTTGAAGAGAACACAAAACAAATTACAAAGCTTGTCGATAAGAGGGTTGATTGAATATGAGTCCAATCACAAAAAATGCGTTCAGATGCAAACTCTTATGGGGTGCAATCCGAACTATTCTCTTAATCGGACCTATTGTAGGGGCGTTTATTTACGCCCTTGCAAGCGGTCAAGTCCATGAGAGTAGAAAGACAGTACTCGGAGTAGTATTTGCATTTACATTAATAATCTGCTTAGTTAATTTATGTTGTTCGTTTCATCTAAGAACACCAGGCTGGTTATTTATATTCTTCTGTTTATGGCTAGTCGATAACGTGGCAGTGATTATCATTATCGTTGGTTGTTGTACTATTGCGGATGAATTAATCGCAGCACCAATTTATAAACACTATAAAGAGGCATATAAGTTTAATAAGCAATATGATAAACGACAAGAACTTGATAAAAGATATCGTTTTAAAGAAGAACATCAAGAGGAGTAACTTATGGATGAAAGATTAAGAGAAGAATTTAAATCGAAAATTAACTTTTTCGTAATCGGTCTAATATCGTTTGTTGCTATAGCAGCAATCCCGTTCCTCTCAACTGCTTTTGAACACGGGGACGACCAAAAGATTATTCAAGAAGCATTTCCTGATTCGACTATCGGTTGGATCGTCTGGGGAATATTTAGATCACTTATCGTAATTATCAATATGAGCATCTTAGTAGCTTTCGTTAATCAAGGTAGAATTAATGTTAGTAAAAATGAAGATTTTATAGAATCAATGAAAAAATGGATTGATGTGCAAGTTTACAAAGGCAAAAAAAAGAGTAAGAAAAAACATGTGTATTTAACACCTAAAAAACACTATGCAGCGTTATATACAAAAAAAGGTGTTTCTCTTGCAATTACAAGCTTTGCATCTTGCTTTACAATAACATTTATGATCTTACACTGGGACCTTGCAACATTCATTATGATTACAATTACAGTCCTATTCGCAGTAGTATTCGGATTCCTACAAATGCAAAAGGAAGAGTTCTACTGGTTAAATGATTTCAAAATTATTGCAGATGTTGAATATAGCAAAATGCTAGAAGAGAAAAACAAGGAGGTAATCGACAATGGCATTTAAAGACCCAAAAGGAGTTGAATGGCTCAATCTCTATGAACAGGTAGAGAAAAATAAAAAAGATATAAGCTATTTAAAAGGCGTAGGCGGCACTTTAAACGAATTTGGTATAAAAGTACTAGACATACTCGAATCGCTCTCTATGTTGCCTGAAACCGCACAAGAATACGGAGATGCATATGCTATCGGTACTCAAGCACCATATGATATTTATATTTGGACAAGAACCGAGGACCCAGAAGAGGGACAATGGTTAAATGCAGGCAAGTTCCCTGCACCTGGACCACAAGGTGATACTGGTGCTCGAGGACCTCAAGGTGTTCCTGGAATTCAAGGTGTACAAGGTGTTCCTGGAATTCAAGGTATTCAAGGTGTACAAGGTTTACAAGGACCAAAGGGCGAAACTGGTGCAACTGGACCACAGGGTGTTCCAGGACCACAAGGCGACCCAGGTGCATCATTCCATGTTATCGGTCAATTAAACAGTACATCATTATTGCCAACACCAACTAAAGCTTTACAATTAACTGGAGCAGCTTATGAAATTTTACCTGATCTAGATATCTATCTTATCGTAGGAAATGACGATGATGGTTATCTATGGGTTAACCACGGACCTATTGGAGGAATCCAGGGACCACAAGGTGTACAAGGTATTCAAGGTGAACCTGGTCAACAGGGACCACAGGGTGTTCCAGGACCACAAGGTGTACAAGGCGTTCCAGGTAACAATGGTCCAAGAGGTTATGTATTTACTCCATCTGTAGATGCACAAGGCAACATCTCATGGACAAATGATGGAGGTTTAACAAATCCTGAAACAGTTAATATCAAAGGACCAAAAGGTGAACCTGGTCAACAGGGACCACAGGGCGTTCCAGGTAACACTGGACCACAGGGACCACAGGGCGTTCCAGGTAACACTGGACCACAGGGACCACAAGGACCTGCAGGTGGCACGTTTCAAAGATATTCAGGTTCAGCAATAGTGTTTGATGTGATAGATACACAATTACAACTAAAAACTGGATTTAATTCTTGGTTTTATGAAAATGATGATGTAGATCACTATTACCCAATGGGGCCTTTAATGTATTCATCAACCGATCAACAAGATGAATTTAATGCATATTATATAAAAAATGGAACTATATACACTGTGGGAGATCAAGATACTGTGTATTACACATATTTTAATTAGAGGTATGAAAAATGAAAATGTTAGTTAAATTAAATAAATATAATATTGTCACATTAACATGCTATACAGAGAGTGAAAAATATGATAGAGTTCCAAACCGTGACAAATATATTATGGTGGAGGTTAACTCAGCTAATGACATTGTAGTCGGTAAAACTAATATATCTGAGCTCAATGTAATAGAAACTAAAAAATAGGCGTTTTAAGACACGAAATCAATTTTAATGAATAAATTATCAAAGTCTAGATAAATAACTATCTAGGCTTTTCTTTTGTGACAAATTGAACGGAATGTGAAAAAATGTTGAGTGAGAATTGTGTGAGAAAAACGTTGTGGGCTTAAACGAATGTCGATAGCAGTGGAACGTATGCCCATATGCCGCGACCATCATAATATTTT
>AUXO010246487.1_pt1 | contig 14746 bp, 18 predicted proteins | sample 768731 | NCBI WGS metagenome assembly AUXO01 (sample SAMN02715735, study PRJNA202380) | gut metagenome | biome: sheep rumen | host: Ovis aries | place: New Zealand: Palmerston North | reverse complement strand
TGTCGCACATACGGTATGAATGTAACCTGCATCCGTTTTGCTAATGTCTATGGTCCGCATATTGATTGCTTAAGAAAGCAACCACCGTTCGTCGGTTATATGATTCGCGAATTATATTATGATCGCGTCCCTGTATTCCATTCAGATGGTAAGCAGCGTAGAGACTATATTTACGTAGAAGATTTGATAGATCTTGCAATCAAGGTTCAAAATCACGAAGGTTTTGATTGTGTGAATTGTTCATCTAATCAGAATTATTCTGTTAATGAGATGTATGCCATTGCACAGAAGATTATGGGCAAGAATATAAAGGCTGAATATGCCAGCAATGCTCATTATTGGGAGAAATATCCTCAGTTGTATTCGGGCGCATATCCAATCAAGGATGAGATTTTGGCACATGAGATAAATAAGTATTCGTTGTGTGACAATACTTTGGCTAAGGAACGCTATGGTTGGACACCTAAAGTTGGCATAGAGGAAGGCTTGAGTAATGTAATTGTTTATGAATCAGAACTTTTGTTTGGACTATAATCCCTATTGTAATTAATGATGTCGTTCTGTGGCTGTATAATGGAACTGTTTGTTCATATGTGTTTTAGGTTGCTAAAAATAAATCTTTGTAAGTGTTAAATAGTCTTATAAATAAATATAATGCTCTGCCGCTTCCAGCTAAATCCAGCCTTTGGTTTGCTGTGTGTTCTGTGATACAGAAAGGACTAGGAATGCTGACGACTCCAATCTTTACAAGATTATTCACAACAGAGGAATTTGGAGTTTTCAGTCTTTATAATGCTTGGGAGCAATTGTTCCTGCTGCTTTTGGCATTACCTTTATTCCAATCACTTCATAATTTGTATGTTAAGGACTTAAACGCAAATAAGATACTTTCTTCAGTTATAGGACTAAATATAACACTCTGTTCAATATGGCTGTTTTTTTACGTTGTACTAAGAAACCAAATATGTCTTTGGTTGGACCTTTCAGTAACCATATGTGATTTGCTGTTCCTGCAGTTGCTTTTCCAACCTGTAATAACTAACTGGATGGTTCATCAAGCATTCTTTTATAAATATAAAAGGATGACATTAATATCGCTGTTGAGTTCTTTTTCATCAGTTATTTTAGCATTGGCTTTTGTGCTAAGTGTTGAACATTATAAAGTTGAAGCAAGAATACTTGCCAGTGTGTTAGTCTTTTCTATAATCGGAATTTTACTCATAATAGACGTGTTCAAAACAGATGGTCATTTTTATGACAAATATATATGGCGTTTCTCACTGACTTTTTGTATTCCACTTTTACCACATTTCTTGTCGGAATATATTTTGAGTACATCAAATCGTCTATTGATTAATATGTATTGCTCGAGGTCTGAGGTGGCAATATTTTCTGTCGCATATAGTTTAGCCTTAATACTTACTTTAATAACAAGTTCTATTAATACTTCCTTTTCACCATACCAAATGAGAAAATTAAAAAGTAAGGACTATTCTACTTTATCACCTTTGGCAATTGGCATATATCTTTTTCTTTCAATTTTCTTGTTTTTGATTATGATATTCGGGCCAGAGTTGGTCTTGTTAATGGGAGGACATAAATATAAGGATGCTGTTAATTTGTTGCCGCCTATTTGTTTAGGTGTCTTTTTTAACTATATGTTCCAAATCTTTGCTAGGGTAGAAACATTTTATGAAAAGAAAATATATCTTGTATCTGCTACAATGATTTGCTCAATTATCAGTATCTCAATGAATTATGTGTTGATTCCTATATTAGGATATTCAATAGCTGCATATACAACCCTATTATGCTATGTGTCTTTATGTCTAACCCATTATTATTTTTATCGTAGAGTCTGCTATGAGTTTATAGGTGGAATTCATATCTATGACAGGAAACAGCTTTTAACATTGTCATTGGGAATGATAGTATTGTCTTTTATTATTCTTTATAGTTATAATTATTTATTCATACGATTTATATTACTTCTATTTGTATTGACCTTTGTGATTTACAAAAGGAATTATTTTCTTAATATGTTGAATTTAAATATCAAATAAGAGATGAAATCAATATTATTAAAATTTGCTATTAGTTGTTTTAATATAACGATTAACATTGTTCTATATTTTGTTGCTTTAGTGGACAAAGATGGAAATTATGTTATGAGATTTTTTAGGGAGATTTTTCTAAAACGTTTCAATGTAATAATCGACTATAATTTAAGGGCACTTTATCCATCTAAATATTTTGTACCTTCGCGAATTAATACAACGACAGAAAAAGGTGAGCTGGCTATTGTTATTCAAGGTGTGATTACAGAAAAAGATGATTTCACTCTTGAGACTGTAAGATTTTACAAAATGCTTTTTAAAGATGCGCATATCATCATAAGTACTTGGGATTTTACAAAAAGTAATTTACTTAAGAGGTTTGAGGATGAAGGTTGCTATGTCGTTGTTAGCAAAAACTTCAAACCTAGCGGATTAGGAAATATTAATTACCAGATATGTACCACGTTTGCAGGTATTAAAAAAGCAAAAGAACTAGGTGCTAAATATATTTTAAAAAACAGATCGGATTTGCGTATATATAGAGAGTTTTCTTTTGAGTTCCTAAAATCTTTGTTGGAAGTGTATCCTGTGAGCGATGATAAAACCAACCAACGTGGACGAATAATTACTTTATCTGGACTCGGGCCACAAGTGATAAGCGTTAATGGTTTTCAAGATTTTATGTATTTTGGATTTACAGAAGATATTTATAACCTATTTGATATTCCGTATGATACAAGGGGTGATGAAGTTTTCGCAAGTTCAAGTAGAAGATATTTTGATAACAAATTTAACGGGAAATATTCTGCTGCAAATGTTTGTGAGGAGTTAACTCCTGAAGTTTATATAACAACATCTTTCCTTTCTAAATATTTGCTTTGTGGTATGACAGTTAAGGATTCATGGACATATTTTAGAAAATATTTTCTCGTCGTTGATTTCAAGGCTATTGAAGCAGTATGGTATAAATATCAAATGTATTCTATTTATAATGAAACATCTGGGAAGCGCAGTTGTTTAGATAGGGAACGAAATTACAATTCTCTTATTTCTACTTGTATAATAACAGATAAGTTTAAGTATGAGGAATGGCTAGAGGGAGAACGCAATAAAGTTGTCATGGGTTCTAAAATTTCAAAAGATTGGCTTAAAAACCATTAATCTTCTACTATGATAAAAATGGGTAACAGGACTCTTTCCTATTTAATATCTTTACTTTTAATAGTAAACATTACAGCTCATTACCTTGAAAATATTTTGGGAATAGGTAATACGTATGTAATCCAGTATTTTTGTTGGCTATTATTGGCTCTATGGGGGTTTGTCGCAAAACATTCAAACAGGTCATTTTTCTCTGTATTATTGATATTATTAGTATTAAATACATTCACTCCCTACATAACAAGAAGTCCGTGGGATGTGGAGCTTCATGTAGGAATTGTTACCTGGTGCTCTTATTGCGCCACGGCTTGTATTAAATACAGATCTTAGTCCACTTTAACGGGACAGTAGTGAAATAAATTTAAATAATAATTTATGATTCCAATAATAATAGCTGGACCATGTGTGATTGAATCACAAGAGTGTTTAAATGAAGTCGCGGAAGAAATAGTTCGTATTAATAACAAATACGAGATTAATATTATCTTCAAGTCATCCTTCGATAAAGCAAATCGTACATCAATATCCTCCTATAGAGGGCCGGGACTGGAAAAAGGTCTGAAAATGCTGAGTTGTGTCCGTGAGAGATATGGACTGAAACTTCTAACAGATATACATGAGTCCTATCAGGCAAAACCAGTAGGGGAGGTCGTGGATGTTCTCCAGATTCCCGCCTTCCTCTGTCGGCAAACCGACCTTTTGGTGGCTGCCGCAAAGACAGGAAAGGTGGTGAACATCAAGAAAGCCCAGTTCCTGAGTGGAATGGATATGGAGTTCCCTGTTCAGAAAGTGCGAGAATCAGGTAATGAGCAGGTATGGTTGACGGAACGTGGTAATATGTATGGTTATAACAACCTTGCTGTAGATTTTCGCAATATAGTAGATATGAAGAAGTTCACTGATATTGTTATTATGGACTGCACACATTCTGTTCAGAGACCAGGTGCCGCAGGTGGTAAGACTGGTGGTAATCGGGAGTTTGTACCTGCAATGGCACTCGCTGCTAAAGCTTTTGGCGCAACAGGGTATTTCTTTGAGGTTCATCCTGATCCAGAAGTGGCTAAAAGTGATGGACCGAACATGCTCTATTTGAAAGATTTTGAGAGTGTTGTAAAATCTCTGATTGACAGGTGATGGATATAAAAATGCTTGTCATGGATGTTGATGGTACATTGACAGACGGGAAAATCTATATGTCTGCCAACGGTGAGTTTATGAAAGCCTTCAACATCAAAGATGGTTACGCAATTGCGCGACTGAGAGGTTATGGTATAGAACCTGTAATCATAACTGGTCGGAAATCTGAAATAGTAAGTCAACGTTGTGCGGAACTGAGAATTACTGAGCTATATCAAGGCATTGAAAATAAGAGTTACAAGTTGAGAGATATTTGCAAGAAGTATCGCATTGACTTATCACAAGTTGCATATATTGGCGATGACTTGAATGATTTGGCTTGTATGAAGATTTGTGGCTATTCAGCATGTCCTTCCGATGCTGTGATACTCGTAAAGGAGAGTGTTGATTATGTTTGTAAGGAAAAGGGAGGAGATGGCGCAGTAAGAGAATTTATTGATTATTTGCTCTTAAAGCAAGTTGCAGAGGAGAATAGTGAATTCGATTTTCAAGAAATTAAATACGAAATAGATACAAACATTAATGATTGATACAAATAAATATGCTGTTAAGTGCTTTCAAGATGAAGCACAGGCTATACTTGACATGATACCACGCCTTGATGATAATTTTTCAAAGGCTGTAGATTTAATACTTAATTGTAAAGGTAAACTTATTGTTACTGGGGTTGGAAAGAGCGGACACGTTGGGGAGAAAATTGCGGCAACACTAGCATCTCTAGGAACACCATCTTTTTTTCTTAATCCACTTGATGCTTATCATGGAGATTTGGGCATGATAGCAACAGGAGACGTGGTGATGGCGATTTCTTATTCTGGAAATACAGATGAGTTATTACGTTTTATCCCATTGCTAATAGATAGAAATATTCCTATTATAGGAGTTTCAGGAAATCCTGAGTCTCTTTTGGCTCAATATTCAGCATGCCATTTAAATATTGCTGTGGATCACGAAGCCGATCCACTAAACTTGGCGCCAACCTCTTCTACTACCACAACAATGGCTATGGGCGATGCCCTTGCATGTGCATTGGTTCACCTACGTAATTTTAAACCGAGTGACTTTGCACAATTCCATCCAGGAGGAAGTTTAGGTAAACGCTTACTTTCTAGAGTAAAAGATTTCATGGTTTCCACTAATCTGCCCGTTGTCTCTCTCGGTCAAAAGATTTCCGATACGATTATCGAGATCAGCAAGACCAAGCAGGGTATCGCCGTGGCTGTCGAAAACGGCAAGATTGTCGGTGTCGTTACTGATGGTGATGTCCGTCGCGCCATGCATGATAAGCGAGACCGTTTCTTTGACCTGACCGTCGATGAGGTGATGAGCCGCAATCCCAAAACCATCAGTGAGACTGCCAAGCTCTCCGAGGCCGAGAAGCTGATGCGCCAATATAACATTCACTCACTTGTGGTAGTCAACGACGAAGGTCAGCTGGCAGGCCTTATCGATACATTCAGTTGCATGATATAAAAATCAGACGAAATATGAAGACAGTAGCATTTGTGCCCATTCGCTTGAACAGCAAGCGGGTGGTCGGTAAGAATTTGAAGATGCTGGGCGACAAGCCTCTGCTCTGCTATATTCTTGATACATTGGTAAAGGTGAAACGCGTTGACGAGGTATATGTCTATTGCAGCAGCGAGGATGTCATTCCATACCTGCCCGAGGGTGTGAAGTTCCTGAAGCGTCCCGAGTTCCTTGACCGCGACGAAACTCTCGGCAAGGAAATCTACGAGGAGTTCACTAAGACCGTTGATGCCGACGTGTATATCCTCGCCCATACCACCTCCCCCTTCATGAAGGTGGAAACGGTGGAGAATGCCCTCGGCAAGATACTCGACGAAGACTACGACTCCGCTTTCAGTGCTGAGAAGGTCCAGACTTTCGTCTGGTACAAGGGCAAGACCTTGAACTACGACCTGAAGGAGATTCCTCGCACCCAGACCATAGAGCCCATCTATGTCGAGACCAGTGCCTTCTTTATGTTCAGGCGCGACATCTGGAAAGTCCACAAGCAGCGTATCGGCTTCAAACCATATATTGCCGAGGTTGACAAGATAGAAGGTGTGGATATCGACTGGCCAGAGGATTTTGATTTCGCTGAGAAAATATTGAACACATATAAGTCATAGTATGTCTATAAACGATTTGTCAATACACTCTCAGACCTATGTTGCAGGTGACTGGTCAGGCGACCAGGATGCCATTAAGCAGTTAGAGAAATGGAATGAGAGCAGTCATTGGGGGCTTCACTACAATGACGTGCATAAGAAAACTCAGTCAAGAGATACTACATTGAACTGTAATATCAAAGAATCTCTCAGAAAAAGGATGAAGGTTAGCAAAACTTTCGTTCTTGTAGTGGGAAGTGATACAAACAGTCTGACAGCAGGTGAATGTCGATATTGTCCTCACTATATGTCTTACTTATCAAAACGCTTTTTACACTGCTAATATTATTCGCTATTTCATTGAGCGTACTGTTAGAATCTAATTGGATCTATGTGATAATATTTGTGGAAATAAGTTTGTTGTTCGCAACAAACAAGAGAGCTTTTGTTAATGCGAAGAATCTGTCATTCATAATAAAACGCAAATAGAATGAAGAAAATATAAGATATTTTACCAAAACCCAAAATGATATGCACGAGACTAAAACGATGAGAATACTTGTTTTTTGCAACACCTATTCCCAAATAATGATATCTATACAGTTGAAATTGACGTTATTTAAGAATTATGATGTTGATTTGTGGGTTACAGATACTTCTATAGGGGTGGAAGATGTTTTTGAAAGGCTAAAAAAACAAAATTTATTTGCCAATATGCATTTCCTCCTTTACAACAAAACATACTATAAGCAGAGTAAATGGGATGACTTAAAAGATTTATATAATTATAATTTTAAATCGGTAAAAAAAACTTTTCCATTTTATGATGAAGTAGTTTTTTATAATTTGACTTTGCCAATATATGAACTTTCGGATTACTATTATCAGTGTGGACATCATACTATTTGGTCACGTATGGAAGAAGGAATTTTCTCATATAATACGGACATAAGTAATAGTAATCGAATCAAATATACTCGATATATTAGAAAATTTACAAATAGACCTGATGTTTTTAATCTTATAACACGTTATTATTGTTTCTTTCCCTTTTTAAAAAGTAAGCATTTAGAATGGGAATTGTTAAAAATTCCAGACTATTCAACTACTTTTGTTAAATTACGGAAGATATTGAATGAGATATTTGATTATAAACCTATAAATGTGGGTTGTAAATATTTATATTTTGCTTCTTCTTGTGACATAGACAAAAACTCTTTTGGTGAAACCGAATTTGTTTTACAGCTGGCAAATAAAATTGGGAAAGAAAACTTAATGCTAAAGATGCATCCTCGTGATGGAAGAACAATTTATTCAGACAATGGCATCCAAGTTATGAAAGCATCCCAAATACCTTGGGAAGTTGTTCAAATGAATCTTCAGACAGAAGACATCACCTATATAACTGTAAATTCGGGAGCATTTATTAGTATATCTGCAATGCTAAATAATTCCACTAAAGGAATTTTCCTTTATAACATCCCAGAGTGTTATACCGATAGTTTTATTAAACGAAAGGGAGAAATCCATAACATGTTATTAAGACTTCATGAAAGGGGTTTGTGTCAAGGCATAATTGATGAAATCTACAATATTGAGGATATATGCAGACAAAGTTAGTCATAAATAATATAATACGAATAATACGAGGGAATAAGAGAATTACTTATTTATTACTTTTTGCATTAATTCTCAATCCTTTTTCACATTTCTTACAGAATATAATAGGCCTTGGGAATACATACTGGTTAAGTTACTTTATATGGCTTATTTTGTTTTTGGGTAGTTTGTTATTAAAAAACAAACTTGACAAAACTGGAGTTTTCCTTTTGTATCTATTAGTCATCAACTCATTTCTGCCAATTTTTTCAGGAGACCCATTTAATGCTATTTCGTCTGAAATACATAAAGCAATATTGGTTTGGGTGGCATTTTGTTTCGCCATGTGCATGAGATTTTCCCCATTATCACAATCTAACATAATATTAATCTATCGTGTTATCGCAGGTATTGGCGCTTTATCTTGTATTTATGCAATGATTTTTCAAAGTACAGCATTTCTTTCAGTTTTACGAGGGTTTGACACCAATGTTAATTCCTGGAGTTATTTTTCATTTTATAGACAAAGGAATATATTTGGTGAATATTGTTTCCTATCTACCATAGCATCTCTTTATTTGTATTTAGAGAAAAAAAGTAAAATATTTTTAGTTTTAATATCCTTAAATTTGCTACAGATTTTTATAACAGATTCCAGAGCCGCCTTACTAGCGTCCTTATTATTGATTATCATAACCTTTTATATTCCTAGCAAGAATAAACCAAGATTTTTAATATTTGCATTTTCTACTCTTATTGGTGTTATTTTATTAATGGGAGGTATTGAGGGGATTATAGAACGATTTAGTCATGAAACGCACCAAATAGGTGAAGAAATGGACTCTGGAAGAATCCGAATGATCATGTGGAATGCATGCATTAATTATCTTATTGAAAATGATGGATGGATATGGGGATTTGGTATAGGTAGTGTACCGAATTTCTTAGAACCTTTATTTGATTTAGGAAGTACCCATAGTGGCTATTTTGATTCACTATTTGATGGAGGTATCTTGTTATTGATAATTACATCGGTACCGCTAATATATTCATTCAAGGCATTAAAGCACAATGTTGATGTCATTTATAAAAATGTACATATTGGAGCATTAATATCTTTTTTTTTATACAATTTTATGGAGGCAGGTATGGCTTTATTCAGTTCTAATTTTTTTTCTGTTACCTCCACTCTTCTCTTGATAATGATTCCCTTGAACTATCGAGGTAAAATTGTTCGGTGATGTTTAGAATCTCTATTTAAACAATGCTAAAGAGAACGTCTATCATGACTCCTCACAATCAAGCTATACTATCTTTCCTCAACGACTATCTGACGATGGATAAGCCTGGGTATGCCGTATTCCTGAAAGGAAACTGGGGATGCGGAAAGACTTACTTTATCCGAGAGTGGATGAAATCGCTGAAGGATGAGAAGGATGAAGGGGATGACATCATCGCCCTAAAGCCTGTCTATGTGTCGCTATATGGACTATCTTCTGCCAGCCAGATAGATGAGGCCGTAAAGCGAGAAATCAGTCCCTGGCTGTATGGCAAGATAGCGAAAGGTGGAAAGAAGATATTAGAGATGGTGGGCTCTGTCGCGCTCAGATACAGCGTTGACCTCAATGGGGACGGGGCGAAAGATCAGATGGTGTGTACCATCGACCCGAAAGCACTGATGGGTGATGACTCAGGGCATGTGCAAGGCAAACGCATCATCGTGTTTGATGACCTTGAGCGTTGCCAGATGAAGATTGCCGATACACTTGGGTATATCAACTATTACGTAGAGCATGCGGGATGTAATGTGGTGATAGTAGGTGATGGTGACAAGGTGGAATCGACAGACGATTTTCTGAGGATTAAGGAGAAGACTATAGGCCGTGAATTTAAGTTGGAGTCCGAGGTGGATGCGGCTATTGCAGATTTTGCAGATAAAATAGACAAGGATGGCAAATTGGGGTTGGCTGATAAGAGCCCACTGATAAAGTATTGCTTCCAGACTGCTGGGAAGAATAACCTGCGGATATTGCGGCAAAGCCTCAGTGACTATCGCCTGCTGATGTATCATCTCTCTGACGAATTGAAGTCGCAAAAGGCTTTTGAAGAAATCAGCCAGTCGCTGTTGGCCAATTTTATTGTGGCATACGCGGAGTACAAAGGTGGTGAAACTATCTTGGAGAACTTTGAAAGACAGTTGTCTATAGAAACAGTCAGTCGGCTGAGCTCAAATAATGGCGGGCACGAGGTACAGCCAGCTATGCGGCTTCATGAGAAATATGAGCGCACGGGCATGACTGAGACTCACAAGGTACTGCAAAAGGGCTATATGGAAACTGTGATGAACTATCTGCGCTACGGCATAGTGGATGAGGAGTTCCTTCGGTTGGAAGTGAAGCGCGACATGAAATCACCTTGGGAGCTGCTGGGTAATTTCCATGAGCTGTCGAATGAAGACGTTGAAAAATATGTAGGCCTGACCGCAGGGCACATGGAACAGGCATCATTTGATACTATCGAAGAGCTGCTTTTGGCAACCTGTAATATGTTGAGGGTGCTGAAAGAGGGGCTGTCGAAGAAATGTAAAACCAGCGAAGTCACTCAATGGTGTCTTTCAGGTCTGGACAAGAGATACTTTGCCTTTGCAACGAATTTGGAGGATCTCTATTGCAAGAAGGGACATGTATCGCGCTGTCTTGGATACTATGCAGGTGAGAGTGTCAAGGAGGATGTGAAGATTCTCTCTTCAGAGATAGAAAAGCTGTTCCAGGCGTATGCTGCCAAGAGTAAGAATGCCCTGACGACACTGCTGGAATCGCTAAGTGATGGGCGGGTCAATGACATTTGGACAATATACGGAGGATCCGTTCCTGACGGCTCCCGGTCTTATTCCATGTCTGCCATATTCGGGCAAGTGGAACCCCAAAAGTTTGTGGATGGTTTCTGTGCCCTGAGCAATAAGTCGAAAGTCGTTATCATACAGTTTGTGCGCGGTCATTATCAGCAGGTGTTCAATACCTCAAACCTTGCAGATTTTATCCGAGATTATGCTGACGACCTAAACGTGTTGCCATCTATTATCGCTCTCTTAGAGACAGCCTCTGCCTCCAATTATGGCGTGGACAGAATTAACATTAAAGCCCTTGCAGACAGTCTAAGAGAGGCAGAAGACGGGCTGCGAAAAGTATATCAAATATGAAAATGATGCAACAGCCTTTAGTATCAGTTATTGTTCCCTGCTATAAGGTGGAGCAGTATCTGCCCAAGTGTGTCGACAGTATTCTGGCTCAGACGTATGAGAATCTTGAAATCTGGCTTGTGGACGATGGCAGTCCTGACCGCTGCGGTGAGATCTGTGACGAGTATGCAGAGAAAGATAAGCGCATCAAGGTAATCCATAAAGAGAATGGAGGTCTGAGCGATGCGCGTAATGTTGCGATAGACAAAGCGACAGGCGAGTGGATAACATTCGTGGATAGCGATGACTATGTAGCCGATGACTATGTGGAGATACTCTATCAACTCTGCATTAAGTATGATTGTGAAATCTCAGTTGCATGGCATACTATATTCGAAGAAGGTAAAGCTCCTGTGGATTCCCACAGGCAATTGATAGAAGAGAAGATGGCTTCACTTTATGCTGTTGAACAGATGTTTTATCAGGAAAAGTTTGATACTTCAGCTTGGTCAAAGCTTTATCATCGAAGATTATTTGAAACTGGAATTCGGTATCCTAAGGGACTCTTGTACGAAGATATGGCAACAACCTATTTGTTAATGTTAAGGAGTAATGGTGTGGCATTTTCAAATCGAGTAATATATTATTATCTTTTGCGTGCTTCAAGCATTGAAGGTGCATACAGTCCTCGACAGATTCAGAGTGGGTTGGCTGTTACTGCCATGATGGACACTCACATTGATTTGTTGAAGCCAGTAGAAAAAGCCTATCGTTGCAGGAAGTTAAGCCTCTATTATCACTTGGTAATCCCCGCTCCAAAGAACACTAAGGGGAGAAATGAAATGGTTAGTTATATTCGTGAAAATCGGTGGAAAGTATTGACTGATTCCCGTGCCAGGAAAAAAGCTCGTATGGCAGCTTTAATATCATATTTGGGGTTTGATGCGGTTAGGTTTTTGTTTTCATTTGTAAAGAAGAGATAAGAATATGCTTATTTACAAAATATACTGCCATTTGATGGCAATGCTTTGGAAATTGTATTACAAGGCTATCTATGGGTCAAAACTCCAATTGGGGAAGAATTTCCAATTCCGCAGAGGGTTTTCTTTGCTTTTAGACGGCCCGGGGGGTAAAAATAGGAGGCAATGTGTTCTTCAATAACTATTGCTCCGTATGTGCACAAAATGAGATATGCATAGGTGATGGTACTATCTTCGGTGAGAACGTGAAGATATAGGACCATAATCATGTTTATAAAGACCCTTCCGTACTGATTAAACATCAAGGCTACACGTCAGCCCCTATTCATATTGGAAAGCATTGCTGGATAGGTTCGAATGTGACTATACTGAAAGGTGTTACGATAGGTGATAATTGTGTGATAGGAGCCGGGTGTGTCATCTATAAAGATGTGCCAGCTAACAGTATTGTGATTAATGTACAAAATCAGGAAACAAAGACAATCCCCGTCAACTTTCTGCACTGAAATTTGGAACTCTCAAGAAATGTTGCTATCCTTGCCAGCAAAATATGGCGAAGTCCTTTGAACTAAATACACATAAGACCACAGATATTGGCTCTTTTCTGATTGTTGAATAATCAAGAGTTTTTGTTAGATATGAATGTAATTTATGCAAGCGATGACAACTATGCATGGCTGATGGGCATCTCGATGATATCTCTGTTTGGGAATGATTGGGATAGCAAAGAGGTTCATGTATTCCTGTTTGGGGAGAGGTTGTCGAAGGAGAATGAAGAAATTCTTGTAGGAATTGCTGAGAATAAGAATTATGTAGTTATACCAATGAACCCACTTCATGATTCAGAAAGGAGGTGGGCTGCATGAAAAAGATTTTGCACATTGCAGAACCCTTTGCCACAGGCGTTCTAACCTTTGTAGAAGATCTTGTAAAAAGGCAAGTTGATGAATATGAGGTATATATTGCCTATGGAATACGGCCTTTGACTCCTCCAGATGTTGAATGTCTTTTTGACAAAAGAGTTCATATGATAAAGATTGATGAGTTTAAAGGAGCATTGGGCACAGTATTTAATCCTAAAGCGTATAAGAGAATTAGAAAATTATGCAAGGAGATACACCCTGATATCATACACCTGCACTCTACAGCGTCAGGCTTTGTAGGACGAATAGCACTAGATTGTTCGAGAAACAATGTTTTCTATACGCCTAATGGTTACTCTTTCCTTATGCAAGGTGGAACATTCCTTAAAAGAAAGTTGTACTGGCTATTAGAATGGATGTGTGCTATGACGGGGGCAAAAACTATAGCTTGTGGTAAGGGCGAATACGAAGAGGCCTTAAAACTCTCAAAGAATTCTACTTATGTCAACAATGGCATTAATACTGATGGTATCAGAGAATATGTAAGAGATTATAATCCCAATAAAAAACCGATAAAAATTTGTACGAGTGGGCGCATTCTTCTCCAAAAGAATCCATCACTCTTTAATCAGATAGCAGCAGGATTACCTGATGTGGAGTTTATTTGGATTGGCGAAGGAGAATTACGCTCAGAACTGACATCAAAAAACATCAAGATAACGGGATGGGTAAGCCGACTTGAAGCTTTGAAAATACTGGAAGGCTGTGATGTTTTCTTATTACCATCTCTTTGGGAAGGTTTACCTTTGTCTCTGCTTGAGGCGATGTATTTGAAAAAGTTGTGTGTTGTTAGTAATGTGATAGGTAATAAAGACGTGATTGATTCAGGAAGAAATGGTTTTATTTGCCAAAATCTTCAAGAATTTATTTCGACATTGAAAATTATCACAGAAGGGGAAGTAGATGGAGTAGCACTATCCAATCAAGCTCATTTGGATGTAGAAAACAACTACAATTTGGACGTAATGGCTAAAGAATATGACAAGAAGTATAACGAATAAGACCTTGCTACTATGAATTATATCATCACTGGCGGTACCGGGTTTATCGGTACCCATTTGACAAATCTGATATTGACAGAACATCCCGATGCCAAAGTGTGGAACCTGGATATAGTGAAGCCGGGGACTCCGAATCCCGTGGTAAAGAACTACAAGCCTGCCGTAAAGGATGGTGAGACGCTCGGCTCGACATACGTGGAGTGTGACGTGCGGAAACCTATTGGCAAGCTGCCTTTTATTCCGACACCCGAAGATGTCGTCTTCAACTTCGCTGCTGTACATCGGACTCCAGGACATGAAGACATCGAGTATTTCGAGACGAATATCCGTGGAGCGGAGCATGTATGTGAGTTTGCGGAGCGGTATGGGATTAAAAAGATGGTGTTCACGTCTTCGATAGCTCCCTACGGAGCCTCGGAGGAGCTGAAGAAGGAAGATACGCTGCCTACTCCGAATACGGCTTACGGCATATCGAAGCTGGTGGCGGAGAAGATTCATATTGCCTGGCAGAAAGGCGGGGCAGACAGACGATTGTTGATTGTCCGTCCAGGGGTGGTGTTCGGAAAGGGTGAGAACGGGAATTTTTCGCGCTTATA
>AUXO014396868.1_pt1 | contig 14754 bp, 12 predicted proteins | sample 768731 | NCBI WGS metagenome assembly AUXO01 (sample SAMN02715735, study PRJNA202380) | gut metagenome | biome: sheep rumen | host: Ovis aries | place: New Zealand: Palmerston North | reverse complement strand
GTAATACAACTAGAAAGTGTAATTGATTCCAAAGAATCGCATTCACAAAATGCTTCTTCTCCTATAGTCTCTAAGTAAGGTGGAAAGACAATACTCTTTAGATTGGAACATTTCCAAAAGGCTCTCTTTCCGATCTTAGTCAAAGAGTTGGGCAAGTAAACTTCTTCTAATGATTTAGAGCAAGACTTTAAATTGTCTTCTAAATGAGTAATCCCTTGTGGTACAACTAACTGTTCTTTTGCTTCATGACAACTTATTAAAATATTACCAATATCCATACTCTCTCTCCTATCGATTTTCACTTCTATTCTCAAAATACACTAAAAACTTTGTTCTATATAAAGGTGCATACCTAACAAATCTATCTCGTGGTCTAGGCCTAGAAATGTAATAAAATTCATACTCATTTTTTTGTTCATAAGTATTATCTTTTTCCCAGCCATCAACTTCACAAGTCTTTTGTTTTTCAACTAAAATTCGTGATAGTTCCTTTTCACTTTCTAAATGCGAATCATACGTATTAATCTCCCTAACTACATCAGAAATCTCATATGAATTACCTTCCTTATCCATGAAAGGTTTAGAACAAATTTCTCGACATCCATTAACATCTCTATATATGAACGTATATTGATTGTAATTTGCAGCAAGAGTCATTGCTTCGCCCAAAGAGATATTTGGAATGAAGTAGATGTCTTCGCCACCCTGCTCATAAAGAATTCTTAATCTATAAACGTCTTGGTCATATACTGTGTGCTCAAAATAATCTATATAATCCCTATTATCACGATCCGGTTCACCGTTTACAAATGAGTACATACATGGACTTATAAATGCGCACTTCGAATAATTCTTATCAGGATGATTTAAAACAAATCCGTCTTCTGCAAGGTACTTGATTATCGTGTCAACTACTTGAGCAGACTCTTTATTATGCTCTGAATTTTTAATCTTAACTTCTCTTCTGTTGATAGAATTAAGCTTATATTCTTTAATCTTATATTCAATCATATGTACTCCTTTCTATGATGTGAATCCAATGGATACTTTTTCTACCTTGCTTAACATAGCTGGCATTTCTATATCTTCAGCACTCAAAGTTTGAATATCAGACTTATTCACTTCGTCATAGTCCATATTAATCAGTCTTGTAGCTTGTGTCATTTGAGCACTATCAAGGATATTTCTTGCAAAACGTCCATTGCCGAAATCTTTCTGTTCTCTAGCTATTTCAAAGATTTCTGTCATCTTCTCACATGCACCATCGCTTAATTTCATTCCCCTGTGATCTGCCATTAATTTAGCGATATCACAAAGTTCTTCTGCGCTATAGTCTTCGAAAGGTACATGGAAAGCGATACGAGAACGTAGTCCTGGATTCTTATCGAGAAACTTCTGCATCTTATCTGGATAACCAGCGAAAATTACTAACACGTCACTTCTATGATTTTCCATTTCTTGAACTATTGTGTTAATAGCTTCGTCGCCAAAGCACCCATCTCTATCATCAACCAAAGAATAAGCTTCGTCTATAAATAACACGCCACCTTTGGCTTCACTAAATTTCTTTTGAATAGTAGGAGCTGTCCATCCAACAAATTTACCAACCAAGTCTCCTCGGCCAACTTCGACTATATGCCCACGTGATAAGAGTTTATTGTCCCTAAAGATTCTAGCAACAAGTCTAGCCACTGAAGTTTTGGCAGTACCTGGATTGCCAGTAAATATCATATGCATAGATAGGGATTCTCCATTTAGGCCTTTTTCTCCAAATATTTTTTTAGCTTTATGATAATCTAGTGCTTTTTTAATAACTCTTTTGGCCGACTGAAGGCCTATCATCTCTTCTAGTTCTTGGTAGGCATTCCCTTTATTTTTGTTTTCGAAATTCTCCTTTTTTACCGTTTCAATATCTTTGTATTGAGGGAAAACAGAAGTCTTTATTTTTGAGGTATACCAATCGTCAAAGATTGTGTTTAATTCATGAGAATAATATGATTGGTCTTCTTCTATTTTGTTGAAAAGGTTTTTATCCCAACCAATTTTGTGGTCTCTTGTCTTTATTTTTAAATATTCTTTTGCTTGAGCGGCATTAGATAAATCTTCTTCTATCTCTACAAACGACATATTAATCAAGTTTTCCTTGATCATATCTTTGGTTTTTGCGCTTCCTTTTGTGAAAGTTAAAACGGTTAGAACTTTGTTTTTGTACTCTTGAATAATACGGCAAATCTCATAGATAAAATCTAGCTCACCTCTAACTAAATCATCATCGGCATCACTACACTCTATCCTTATAATAACAGTCCCACCTACATTGGCTTCGTACATTTGCTTACAGTCTCTTATAGATATAGTGAAAGGTGTTCCATCAACATATGCATGTGAATAGCGCTTAGTTTGAACTCTATTGTTTTGATAAAGTGCTTCAACTAGTATTCTATTCCATTTTTTTCTTATCTCTTCATTGTCTGTATTAAAAAAGTAATGGACAGGATGAGCTATTATTTCTTTGTTGCCCTTCTTAGAATAAATACGATCTAATTCTGGGACCAAAGTAAGTCTAGAAAAACTATTACTTGCGTCTTCATATATCTTTTCCTTACTATTTGTACCTGCAATAACTACTTCACCAAAAGAACCACTGATTCCGTGAGGAGAACAAACATCGCCAAGGCCAAACTTATCCAATGTGTCACAACAATCATAAATATAATCTTTTCTTTCAGCTGTAAATAGCGACTTGCCAATTTGTTCTAATCCTATTTCGCAGGAAGTGAATGGTTTAATATCAATCTTCACTACTTTTAAATAATCTTCAATAAGTTTATTTATATCCATATGCTTCTTTATGATTAAAGTTAATTCTAGTCTTCTTTCTGAATAGTAGGTTACACATATAAAGGAGTTAGAGTCTGAATTAAATTCTTCAGTTTTTCTACCAATCTCCTTGCCTATTTCTCTACGTGCTTCTACACTATCAAATGCTTTCTTAAGTTCTTCATTCTCAACCACATCTGCTTCAACTCTATAAAAAATCATACTCTTCTCCTTCTATCTAAAACCATTTATCCATCTTACGGGTATATAATAAACTATAGTGAGTACTGTTTATTGGACAGCATATCTCTAAAAAAGGGGACACAAAAAGAGCCCTATGGTTTGAGCCCTTTCTGCGCGCAAACTAGACCTAACGAATATCTGAGTAGAAATCAACTACAATATCCAGTTCATCAAGAAGAGCTCTATGCATAAACTCATCAAGTGATAGATTCAGTGTTTCAGCACAATCTTCAGCTAGTCTTACATCCTCTGAAGGGATGTCGATTACCATTGATTCTAAATTTGATTTATTCATAAGGGTTTCTCCTTTCGATAACTAACTTAATTTGATTTCCATACTCTTATCATTTTCATCAAAGTGCGAAAGATAAACTTCTTTCTCAACTTTGAAATTATCTGTGTCAATTAGCATAACTGATAGTTCTCCTCTATAAGATGTTTGATTTTTGTATTCGGAAATTTGATCAAAGAAAACTGGATCATTAACTGCAATAGAAATCTTACGTGTCTTTTTGGAAGGGGTAGATAATAATCGCCCAAAGATCATATTAATGATTCTTCTTCCCATCATTCTGCTCGATTTTCTTGCTGAATCTAAAAACTTAAATTCAATCCACCACTCTTTAATTTCTTCTTTTTTAAGTTTTAGGCACATATCATATCTAATTTTATGATTATTTGATTGTTCTATTGCTTCTGATGAATTAGTAAATTCCATTTCTTTTTTTAGTAATGATTTTAATATTATTCCTTCTGCTATATTTCTAAATGCAGTTTCATTTTTTTCATATTCACTTTTTCTATGACGTGTGTCCCTAGGCCTTTCATCTTCAGATAAAATCATCACCTGCTCTTGATTGTCATCTTGATATCCGGCTGCGTTCATCAAATCTTCAAATCCAATATTATCCTGAGGATTTGCTTCTTCTGATGTTAACTGTCTAATAGCACCCGGTGTTAATTTATAGTCTCCGCTTTTAACTCTATATAAATGTCCTGGGCTAAGTCCAGCATCAGTTGCGTACTGTCTTAAACTTCTGTCCCCAGCTGCAAGTTCTATCAGCTCCATTACTTTTTGTTTGTCATAGTTACCTTTATCATAATATCTCTTAACAACCATATTTCTTCTCCTCTCTATGGTTGCATTATATCATATTTGCTTACATTTTGCAATACTTTTTTATACATTGTATATAGATATTTATATACAATACAAAAACTGCTAGGCATTCTCCTAGCAGTTTAAGTTGTTTTAACTCTACTAATTCAAACTAATTAATCAATCATCCGACAACAACATTTCCTCTATATTCATTTTGATCCCTTGAATATAGTATTTAAAAATTCTATTTGCTTGAATTTTTCTTACTTTAATATTATTGTCTATGTTAAACATTGACATTTCGACGCTTCCTTCTTTTTTTACATAATTATCTTCTCCTATACCATCCATTGGCATTATAAAGCAATTATTTACTTTATTTTGATCTATTCCACTTTTTTCAATAAAATCTCTAAATGCCATTTGGTACACATATTGTTTCACTATTGATTCAACGCCCGGTTGACCCTTTGCACCATTTGCATCAATAAAAGTGTTGTAGTATTTTGCATCAAATATATCAAATTCAAATTCTCCCGCGACTTCTCCAACAGCAATCATATCTGGAATCAATGTTGCTTCTGATGGTTTTCCTATATTATCATTATTTTTCCAAAATGGTTTTTCAATGATAGAAATAAGTTCGTCATCGCAATCTCCATATTCTTTTCTACCCTTTTGGGGAAGTTTTAGATCTTTAATTGGAGTATAAAGCTGATTTCGTAATACTTGGCCACAAACTTTTTCCCATACAAGATTGAAGCTATTAGTTCCAAATACACTGAAATTATCAATGTTTTGAATTGTTCCCTCATGACTAATATATGCTTCCATGACTGATAACAATTCTAGTTTTCTTGTATTATATTGTTCATGCTTTTCATCATTTAGTCTTTTAAGTATATAATCCTTCTCTCCTAATTGGTCTAAATCACCATCACTTAGATATAACTCTGACAAACCAAGAATATTCATCAGGTCGGCTTCTTTAATATCTTTACTGCATTTGGTAAGTATTATTTCATGAAGTCTTTTAAAAAAATCATAATCGTCTATTATTCTTTTTCTAGTTTGTAATTCAAAATAATATGGCTTACCATCCTTGATTACTGGATATGTTTTATCAATTGTTTTATTCCAGTCTATTTCACCATTTCCATTTGTTTCTATAGTTTTCTGTTCATTTGTATAAATGCCATTCTCATAATAATCGTTCATCAAGTAAACGGTTGCAGCAAGTAAATTAAAGCCTTTATTCTTATCTTTATTAATATATAGGTTTACAATTTGTTCTTTTCTTCTATTATAAATTTGAAGTACCTTGATAATTACTCTAAGCTTTTCGTCTATTTCTTTATCATTTTCTATATCTTCTAAATATTTTGGATAACATCTAATAACCAGTCGATTTACAAGTATTATTCCAACAAAAGTAAACACGTACAAGTGATCCGAACTGCCTTCCTCTTCATCCACTATTTCTATATCTTCATCCAAAAGATCTCGCATTTCCAGTTGCTTGTCAGTGTGTTTAACAGTCTTCAAAATGTTCAGTTCTTTTAGTTTTTTTATAATGGATATTGTTCTCTCTTCATCAGTGTTAAACTTTTCTTTTAACTCTTTTCTATTATATCTTTTTTGTTCTTGAATATCGATAGATTTCAATTTGTTAAATCTCCATATCCTTTTATTCTTCGTCTAAAAACTTCTCGCTTATATCCTTGCTAAAAACTTTCAATCCATTTTTGTCATAGTAATCACAAATATTAGAGAATAATATTTGATTCTTTTCTGCAATATCGTCATTAAATAAATAAGTTCTTTTTTGTTTGGCCGCATCTTCAAAAAGATACATCAGCACTTTATTTTTAAATGTTTCGTTAAATTCTTGATAATTATTTTCTTTATTCTCTAAAACATCCTTATCGATAAAGAATGGCCCAATTAACTTGTCTTCATTTATTTCAAGAGATATTAATTTTTCATTAATGCTTTTTCTTAAAATATTCCAATTAATTTTCTGTTGATTTTCATTAATGTATACTTCATATTTTTCAATTTCATTTTCATTATTATCAATGTTGAGATATTCAAAATTCCATCTTCTCTTAAATGCAGTGTCCATAGGAAAGACTCCTTGATCCGCACTATTCATCGTTGCCCAAACAAACATATTGTTTGGTATTTGAATTTTATCAAAAGAGCTTGGATCTGCATCAAATACCTTTGCTAAATAATCCTTTATTTCTTCAGAAGCTTCGATTGCATATTCACTAGTTCCCATTTCGTCTCTATCTAATAATTGAAATATATCTCCAAAAACTGCAGCAACATTCGCTCGGTTTATTTCTTCAATAATAAGAACAAATGGTCTTGTTGCCTCCTCGCTATTAAGATTTTTCAATGCTTTAGTCAACACTCTCATAAACGGTCCTGGCACAAACTCATACATAATATCACTTCCATCCATATATGGTTTATATGCGCCAACGAATTGCGAATACATATAATCCGGGTGAAAAGTGACTCTTTCATAATCTGATGCATCTTCAACCAAATTATCGCACTCTTTCTTAAGTTGATAACTCTTTCCCGTTCCAGGAGCTCCAAACATTACTCTATTCTTTGCATTATTATTCTTATAATTATTATCACTATAATTCAATTCAATCACTTCCTTTTTATGTTTTTGATTTAGAAATCTCAAATATAATTTAAGAGCACCAATTTTTTCCTTATTATTGTTTACATCAATTCCATAATTAATTTCATCTTTATACTTTTCAATTTCTATATTAACCTTTTTCTTACTTGTATAAGCAAATATGCTCTTTTTTACAATGTATTCATCAAATATTATGCATTTAAGACTTTCGATGATTCTAGATGCTTGCTCATCATTATACAATCCGCTTGAATAAATCCATTTTTGAAAACTCCTCCTGTTCTCATACTCTCCTAAATGATAGTTGTACAAATCAAGAAGATATTTTCTGTTTGGTTCGTCATCTATTTTTTTACACGTTACTTGCGTATATCCATTAGAATTAACTAGCCTATCTTCATCCAAAAAGCACTCGTGTATACTTCCATCTATTCTATGACCATCCCATTTATTGTGAAATGAATATTCCTGTAAGTCATCAACAAGATATTTTAAATTTCCTCCATCGGCAACTACAGCAATAGGTTCTTCATTCTTATCGGGGTGTCCAATACTATAAAAGCATTGTATTTCCCCAGCCTTTTTGCTTCTGTGATTTGCAGGTTTGTCAGTTAAGAAGTTTAGTTTTTTATAATTTTCTTTAATGTATTCTTTGATATCATCATATTTCGATAAATCCTTTACATTAGTCCACCCTATGGCTATATATGGTTTTTCCTTCCACTCTCCCGTTTGATCTGTAAAATCATTTTTGCTACCATCTATATGGTTCCCCACTTTATAAAAAGTTTTTGTATTCTTTCCAAAATGATTATAATAAACATTCCAAAAGCTAGGGTATGTCCACCCTGTTTGCTGTATAATCAATGATACTTGTCCGTTTAATAAAAACCGCTTTTCTTTATCTATTGGATTAATCTTGAGGTTTTCTAAAACACGCAGCATCCATTCAACAGTATAAAAACAAGCTATTTTATCTGGATAAAGTATAGCCAAATACTTTATAATCCATCCTTTTTTGTAATAATCTTCTCCAAGTATTTTTTGTAATTTTGAATCAAGTAATTCATAATCATAAATACTATTCAATTTCATTGTTTCAATTAAAGCTGCGCTTTCAACAAGAATGTTTCTTATTCTATTTCCTTCTTCATACGCTTCTTCATGTGAAACCTTATTTTCTTGAACATACCACTGTCCATCAGATTGTAACACTCCAAAATGATGGAGGTTTAACATTGGACATCTACCCCAATTGTCATGATATGCAAGCCAATATGCAAGACTATCATTCGTTTTCGCGTCAGTTATAAACAGTTTTTTTAGCAAAGAGCCTTTTTTTATTGATTTGAGTTGTGAAGGAGCAAATTTTTTCTCAAATGACTCTTTCCACTCCAAGTTTTCAGATAAGTCTTTATTTAGATCAATATCATGACATGCGGCGTATTTTTTTAAATAAGCTGCAGCTTTTTTATATTTGTCTAAATTTTCATCTTCTTCACTATCAGAGAATAGTGCTGAATATAGTTTTGTATTATTAATTTCTTTTAAAGCTATTTTTAAAATGCTAGGATAATTAGCAAAGGCTTTCCATATTCCTTTGTGCTCCTCACCTCTAACACCATATGAATCTAAGATAAGTGTAGTAAAGTATCCTACAGATGCAGAATCCTTTACTCCAAATATACGCTCTTCTATTTTTTTTAGAGAAACTCCTTCAAACAGATACAAAAATAAAATTGTTCTATCACAAGTTTCTATATTATCGATGTTGTACTCATCTGATAAGTTAACTTTTGGAATGACTTCGACCATCCCTCCATTTAGCTTTCCAAACTCCTTTAACACTCCATCTCGTTTTACTTCATCTCTAGTGAATTCTTCTATATTTTTTATTTTGTCCAATTGTTCATCATCTACTAGCCATTCGATGAAATCTATTTCACTACTCTTTAACTCATACTTAACCTCAAATTTATTAGGAGTACTAATCTCTTCTTTTTCAACTATTAATCCTGTTGATAGAAAAGCACTGCTCCACATATCAAAATCATGATCTTTTTTATACTCTACTTTTCTATCTTCTTTTTCTCTTTTATTTATGATATTGGAGACCATATCTTCAATATCTTCCATGCTTTTTAATTCCGTCAGAAAATATAAATAATCATAAGAGTCAATCCATCCTTGATTAGGATCCTTCTCCTGTAATAACAATAGAGTTTTCAATGTTACTAAAAATGGATGAACAATCTCAGATTCATCATCAAGTTTGAATTCTTTTTTCGTTAATTGAAGAATGAGCATTTCACTATACGAAATATCTTTCATAACAAAAGCATCAGCTACTTCTGTTGTTTCATATTCGTTTTGCGTTATCAAGCCAATAGATCTAAGCAGGGTTGCTGTCGAACGTTCATATCCATCTCTAGCCCTTCCAGTAAGCCAGCCTTGATCAGTAGCTTCTTTCATTGCTTCATCAATTGTTTTATTACCCTCTTTAATGTCTTTGACGCATGACAATATACCACGAAGCCTTTCTTCGTTTTTTTTGCTTAAATTAAACGCTCTATCTAGGCTCCATTGATTACTCTTTTTCTCCATCCATTTCTCCTTATCCAAATACTCCCGTGTCCACTATATTCGGAATAATGTTAGTAAAAATATCTGCTACTATAGAATTTCCTGCTTGTTTATACATCTGAGTATCCGAAACAACTTGTTTAAAATCGTCACCAAATCCCATTAACCTCAAACACTCCCTTGGGGTTAGTCTTCTTAATTTTCCATTAACTGTAACGTAATTATCTACTCCCGCTCTATGCATTTTATGCATTGTAGCTAATAACGGTCTAGCTATTTCTAAGTCTGTTTCGGGATGAATTACATAGTTTTTTGTTCCAACAGACATCACGTGTTTTTTTACTTTTTCTGAAAGGAAATACGTATTGTCCACTTTTCCTTTTCTATGGATTATCTTATTATAATGAAAACATCCTTCTTTACAATTCTCGATCAAATAATCTTGAAGAGTGTACTTTAATTCTTTTGTTTTTGGTGGGAATAAAAATTTTTTTAAATATTTTTTATTCCTAAACCCTACAACAAACAATCTATTTCGATTCTGTGGAACTCCGTAATCCTTAGAATTCAAGACGGCGACTGTGTAGTGATAGTTTAGAGAATCAAAAATATTAGAAATAATTTCCCATGTTTTCCCACCATCGTGTTTCAGCAACCCTTGTACGTTTTCATATATAAAAACTTTCGGTTGTATTTCTTCTACTAACCTAGCGTATTCATAGAATAGGGTTCCTCTTGCATCTTCGAGTCCTTTTTGATACCCCATAATTGAAAAGGCCTGGCAAGGACTCCCTCCAACAAGTACATCTATATTCTTGTATTTAGTGCCATCCAACAAACAGACATTGTAGTGATAGTTATTATCATCAATATCAAAATTTGCTTTGTATGACTGTTCCACAAAATTAGTTTTTTTACTTGATGAATATAGCGATTGTTCAATCTCTTTCATCTCTTTTATTGTCTTCACTTTTCTTATTTGATTAAGAACATCCTCGTAATTAACATCTTTTAATTCGATGTCTCCATTATCACAAGCAAATGATATTTCATGATCTATATTTAATCTTTTTAATGCCCATTCAAAAGACCCTATTCCGCTAAAAATAGTTCCTACTTTAATCTTCCTCATCTAATACTCCTGTATTTATTATTCCTTTTGTTATGCCTTCTAAAATATTAACCACAATAGAATTGCCCGATTGTCTATACATCTCTTTATCTGGCACTGCTATTTCAAAGCTATCATTGAACCCCATTAAGCGCAAACACTCTCGTGGAGTAAGTTTTCTTGCTACACCTACTCTCCCATTGAATGTTCCTCTAAATATATCTTCAGAAAACTTTCTTCTAGGATTTGCCTCAAAAATCATGTCACCACACCAATTGAATTGTTGGTTTGCAGCTTGAGTCCTAGCAATTGTACCATTAATGCTAACTCTTTTTTTCAAACTTAATGGTTTAGTAATCCATTTGAATCCTTTTTCTCTGTGATAGTATTTTTCATCGACATTTTTATCTAAATAGTCTTTTAATTCCGTTGTTAATTCACAAGTCTCTATACTGAGATTATCAAGATATTTTTCTTTATCTTGTTTGAATCCCACAACAAATATTCTTCTTCTGTTTTGTGGTATTCCAAAATCTGTTGCTTTTAGCTTATAAAGTTTCCATTTATACTTTAGACTATCAAATATTTTACTAATGACGTCCCATGTTTTGCCACTATCATGACTGAGCATGCCGGGCACATTTTCATATATGAAAACTTTGGGTTGGATTTCTTTTACCAAACGCGCAAAATCATAGAATAGTGTTCCCCTAGCGTCTTCTAAGCCCAATCTCTTACCGCTTATAGAAAATGATTGGCAAGGACTTCCACCGACAAAAATATCAACCTTATTCTTATACTTCTTCCCGTTCAAAAATCTAATATCTTGATAAAAATCATCGTCTTTTATTTTGTAATTTGCTTTGTATGACATTTCAACGTAATTTGGTTTGTTCAAATTATCATACAACTCTTCAATATATTTCTTTTTTTCTCTTCCTTTGTATTGGTTCTTTTCAATTTCTCTCTCTATTTGGTCATACGACATCTTCAACTCTCGTTCTCCATTATCGCACGCAAACACTATCTTGTAATCAATATTCATTTTATCTAGTGCATGTTCAAAAGCACCAATACCGCTAAACACTGTTGCTATATTCATTTTATTATTACCTTCCATATCGAAATGATTGTGTACTTGATTTTATAACAACCACTTCCCTATTATATTAAAAACTACATCATATTTAAAGAAACAATTATGATCAATTATTCTTTTGCATAGTCAATTATTATCAATAATGCTGTCCAATAATTGGGACTGCTTCAATTGTGTTAAATACACCTTTTTGTTTTTACTCGTGCTATTTTATTCCTTTTTGTTATCACTAATAAACTCACGAATGTAACGATATAATTGTGAAGAAGGAACATAACCTTTGCTATAACAAATGGACATGAACTCTTCCTTTATTTCTGGTTCAATAGCTATCTCTATTTTGGCTGTCTTCTTTCTTCCGCTCGGTCTACCAACATTCTTCTTTGTATTACTCATAACGTCCCTCCATTCTTTTCTATCGGTATTATATTATGTTTTTATCATGGTGTAAACCCCTTTTTAGCTGGATTGACTCCTAATATCATATTGTATTATTATTGTCTTATAAATAATATATGATCGGAGGATTTAAGATGCCAAAAAAAGATATTACCCCATTAAATTTAGCGAAAAAATATTTAAAAAGTATAGGAATTAACCCTTTTAATATTAACAGAGATCTGATTCCTGGCTTCTTTGAGGATTATGTTTTTTGCAAAGCTCTTAAAAAAAGTAATGTTGTACAAGCAAATAAAGTTGGATTGAGAAATCATGAAACACATATATATGTTGATAATGTGTTCTCTCCTGCCTTCTATTCCAATGCAAATTTTCAAGATTACCTACTGCATAGAGACACATCAAAAACAGAAAGAAATAATAAGGTTTGTATTTATGAGAAAAACATCTATACTCTCCTCAAACGAAGGAATAACTTAAACTTGTCTTATATTCAACAAAAAGACGCTTTGGGAGAGTATAAATCGTCTTCAAATGTTCTTTTGAATACTCATTTGCATAAATGGATAACAACACATAGCGGTGATGCTCAAGTTCATATAGGAAAACAGGAAAAAGATGGCGACGCATTTAAGGACTTTAGATTAGGGCTTACTATAGGAGATTATTTATTAATGTTTAAATATAGAAATTCGAATACAGTTTTGGCAGTTGGTATCCCTCATGAGTACGCCAATAGTTTCAACATTATTGGCTTAACCAAATTGAGCAAGGACTATTTAACAACCATTCAAAAAGATGAGGAAGTTCAAGAAGAGAAGGAAGATATTGAATATGCTTCTTCTTCAAACTCTGAGACAAAAGGAATAAAAACCGCTAAACATCCACGAAACGCTCCACCAGGGACAAACAGGAAAGCGTCAAATAAGAAAAAATATACTGGTAATCCTAAAATCGGCAGAGGCGCTCTTGATGCAGCAAAATTTACATGCGAAAACAATAAGAATCATAAATCATTTATCTCTGGAAAGACTAAGAAAAAATATATGGAACCACATCATCTAATACCAATTTCGTATCAAGGCGCTTTTGAACACGATATTGATATTACATACAATTTAATATGCTTATGTCCTCAATGCCATAAGCAATTTCACCATGGGACAGCAGCTGATAAAGAAAAAATGATCCATAAATTCTTTACTAAAAGAAAAGCTGATTTAAAGCAATGTGGAATCGAAATAAATATGGATGAATTAAAGGCATTTTACAATATATTATAAAAACGTTATAACAATTATTTATCTTTGAATATTTTGACGGCTATTATATGTCAGATCACTGATATATGAATAATAACAATAGGGGAAAGTGAATAATTCACTTTCCCCTATAATTATTATTCGGCTAGATAACTATCAAGAGCTTCTTTCAATTCGCTGCTAATATGTATTGTATCATCATTTATATACTTATTAATCTTTTTATATAAGTCTTTCACTAAAAGTGAAGTGAATTGCTCGCCCTTGTCGTTGCATGCTATCTCCCAACGGCCTCCACTACGTATCCACATTTCAATAGCCTCTTCCTTTGTCTTGTCGTTAATTACCTTTAACACAGTCACTTCAAGACCATTAGTTACTTGTGCATAAAAACAATCTTCACAATCTTTAGTATCTCTGCCATATGTGTATGAATGATGATAATAATCGTTTGGTGTGGCGTTTGACATAACGTGTCCCATTAAATCCTCTTCAGGATGACTATTAATCGCTTCCATTTCCTCATCCGTCAACCTTATTCTGCTTAGAAATGAACTAGTTTTTCTTAATTTGTCAACATTCCAGTCGATGTTTCTGCTTATCGTATTTGCAATTAACTTCTGTAATAATTCATTGATTTGTTTTGAACCATTAGTAAAATCTAAATTATCTGATTGAATCATCATTTCCATTGGAATACCTACCTTTCTACATAAAATGTATAAAAACTTTAAACTGGGTTCTGACTTCTCATTTCGCCTTTTTATTCTTGAATAGTATCCTTGGGTTTTTCCTGCTTCTATTTCAATTTCCCCAAGTTTTACATTCCCTTCTTTAAGCGAATAGTCAATGTTGTCACATAGTCTTTGCTTTGAATATTCAATTGTCATTTTTTTCTCCTTTCTTTAAAGATGGCTTAATTATATCATAATACGTAGAAAATGTCAAGTCGAATTTTATTATGTAGTTATATAACAATCTTTATATTTATTAACATTTTATGTCGTTTATTACATATTACTCTCTCAATGGCACTCCATCGCCATCTTTAAATGTTCCAAGTAGTAATCTAATTAAATCTATCACCCAGCCTATTCCGAAAAAGCCTAGAGTGAATAAATATATTAATCCCCAGAAGATTTTTCCTACATAAAAATTGTGAATACCTAAATAGCCGAAAAGTAAGCATAGGAAAAATGCTACCCATCTACTTTTGTCGCTGGTAACTGTATAATATGCACCCATGTTATTTACCTTCCTTTACCTTATTTTTAATTTATAGTTTCCGTAAGGTTGATTCTTTGTCTTTTTAAAATATTTGTGAGCTTTACTGTTTTTGTAAACGTATATCTTTGTGCCTTGGAGTCCTTCTTCTGTCTCCATAATACTTCTGCCTATTTTCTTTACTGATTTAGGGAAGTACACTTTCTTAAGGTATGTATCTGCAAAGCATCTCTTCTTTAGAGTCTT
>AUXO012542967.1_pt1 | contig 14754 bp, 7 predicted proteins | sample 768731 | NCBI WGS metagenome assembly AUXO01 (sample SAMN02715735, study PRJNA202380) | gut metagenome | biome: sheep rumen | host: Ovis aries | place: New Zealand: Palmerston North | reverse complement strand
ACCACTGGAGTAATCCTCTCCTTCATAGGATTCTTCACCGAGCCAGTGGGAGAGATTTCCGACAGTGTGTTATGGTACTTCGCACAGACGCTTATCTATGCCGGCTCCGTGTTCGGACTCAAGGCATATGTGGACAAGATGCTCTCCAATGGCTCTTTTAAGAGGCCTGGAGAAGAATAAAAGTTACCCTGCACGGAATAAATAATTATCTCGTGCAGGGTAATTTTCTTCACATGTTATTTTTTGCGGGAATCTAAGAGTTAAGCTAAACTTATCCGAATAAAAGTTTATACATATTCTTTCGGTGTAACCCCAAACTGCTTCTTGAAGCAAGCCGTGAAATACGACTGGTTGGAGAAACCCGTCAACTGGGCAATCTCAGAGATGTTATATTTACCTTCACGTATCATTTCTGCAGCTCGGTTCAATTTGTAGTGCTTGAAAAAGCTGGCAGGATTTTCTCCCACCAAGGCTTTAATCTTATAATAAAGTTTAGAACGTGACACACGCATCATCTCGGTCAAACGCACAATGTCCATGTCGGGGTTGTCAAGTTCTTCTTCCATGAGTTTATACAGCTCTTTCATGAAAGCCTTGTCTTGTGCAGTGAGTGAGTCGTCCCCGTCAAGTTTAGTCTTCAGTGTACCTTCCTGCAGTAATTTCCTGGAAGCATCGCGATTTTGCAACAAACTCAGAATTACCGCCATGAGATAATCTGGATCAAACGGTTTAGTGACGTAAGCCAGGGCACCGTTGTTCAGTCCTTCCACTTGGTCCTTGACTGAATTCTTGGCTGTGACCAAAATCACAGGGATATGGCTGTAGCGGACGTCGTCCTTGATTTGTTTGCACAGCTGATAGCCGGAAACTTCTGGCATTATCACGTCACTGATAATCAGGTCTATGTTTTCCTCACGCTGCAGCGTCTCAAATGCAGAAGTGGCGTTGAAGCGGCAAATTACCTTGTATTGGGTGGAGAGCAGCAGTTTCAGGTACTGCACAATCTCAATATCATCATCCACTACCATCACAACGGGACGGTTGCTTATCTTGGTATTCACAGGGGCATTGGCTTCCTCTTCTGTAGCCCATGACTTCTTCCCTATAGGATAAACTAGTGTTTGTTTCTCATCCTCGGCAGAAACCTTCTCCTCATCTGTATAGTGATTTTCATTGACCGGAAGAATGAAACAGAAGCATGAACCACTACCATTTTCACCATCCATAACTTGAATGAAACCATGATGCAGGTTTACAAGTCTTCTCACATAGTAAAGTCCTATGCCGGTACCGAAACTGTAGTGGCCCTGTCGCTGGTTCTCAAGCTGGTAGAAGCGCTTAAAAATGCTCTCACGCTGTTCTACAGGAATACCGGGGCCAGTGTCGGAAACGCAAATCTTCAGATATTGACAGTCGGACTCTTCTCCTAGCTGTGGGAAAAGGCGACTAGCCTCCGTGCCATTGATGACATCCAAACTGAGCTCTACCGTTCCACCTTCGGGGGTATATTTCATGGCATTGCCCATCAGGTTGCTCAGCATCTTTTCCAGTTTGTCCACGTCTACCCAAGTGAGGAAATAGTCCTCCAGTCCGACGGAGGTAAGCCTGATATTCTTCTCATGGGCATTGATGGAGAAGAAATCCAGGATATTCTTCAGTGGTTCAATGATGTTGACGTAGGAGACGTTCAGTTTCAGCGTATCTTCTTCCAGACGGTTGAAGTCCATCATCTGGTTGACCAACTTAAGCATTCTGTCCACACTCCGGTTGATGATGGTTAGCAACTTTTTCTCTTGTCCCGATATGTTGGCATTCCTGCATAATTGGGTGAGGGGACCGGAAATCACAGTGAGGGGTGTACGGAACTCATGGCTTATATTGGCAAAGAAATGCATATTCATCTGATTGATATGAATTTCTTGCTCCTTTTCTCGTTGTGCTTTCAAGGCAAGTTCTCTGTTTTCCCTGTAGTCCTTCAGGTATATACCACCCTTCCAGATAGCAACACCAAGAATCAAGAGATAGCAGCACCATGCCCACCAGGAATTCCATGGTGCAGGGTGGACCACCACAGGAATAGAGATTTCATTAAGCACCTTGGTTCCATCGTTTGTGATGATTCGTGCATGGAAAGAATAGGTTCCAGGAGACAGATTCGCGAAGTTGGCCAGATGACTATCGTTACAGTCCACCCATACTTTGTCCACACCATCCATCTTGTACTGGTAGCTGAACCTGGACTGGTTGCTATATTCCAGCGCCGCAAAGGAGATGCTGAAGCCCGTCTGCCAATGGGCCAGGTCAATTTTCCTAGCCTTGCGTAGGTGGGTGCTGATGCAACGGCTGTCTCTGGGGTGTATAAGCTTGTTAAATACGCGTAGGTCCTCAAAATATAGGGGGACAGGCAGGGTGTCCTGCTCACCGCCAACTTTCACTTCCGTAAGCCCGTGGATACCACCGAAGAGCAGAGTCCCGTCAGGGAGCCTGCAGGAAGAGTTGTAAAGGAACTGGTCACCCCCAGTCCCGTCGTTGGCATGGTAGTTCTTTACGTTGTCTGTACTAGGATCAATCTCTGATAACCCGTTTTCTGTGCTGACCCAGATATGGCCAACCCTGTCCTCTTGTATGGCACAGACATTCTTGCAGGCTATGTTTGGGATATTCCTGGCAATGTTGGTCTTCGGGTCATAGCTGATCAGACCGTTGCCCATGGTGGCAATCCACAGCTTGCCATGTACGTCTTCATACAAGTCGATGGGATGGAATGTGGACCCATTCTGGATAACAGAGTTCAGCAAGGCTCCTGTGAAAGCCGAGGACTGACTCTTGCCCCCGTTCATGAAGAAGAGTCCGCCACGGATGGTCAACATTGCCAGACGCTTGTCATTCAATGATTTCATGCAGAGAGGGAAGAAAAACTCACCCTCGGGCAGCTCATGTGTCTGGCAGCCTCCCTTCCCCGGTTCATAACTCATGAGGTAAGGGAAGAAACCGCCCATCCAGAACTTCCCGTCACTGTCTTCGCCGATGGAAGAGACGGGACCGAATTCTCCAGTAAGGATGTGTGCGATACGCAGGGATTTCCCTGCTCTTTCCAACCGGTAAAGCAAGTTGGAGCGGACGTTCATCCAGAGGAAGCCTGCCCTGTCTTGATAAAGCAGGAAATTGTTCAAACCGATGACTTCGTCATCTGTCAGAGCGTTCTGTATTTCTATGTCCTTGAGTTCATGCGTGTGGGTGTCAAAGAGATGCAGTTTGGATTCACCTGTCCTTATCCATATGTCTTTCTGGTTCTGGTCCATTACCAGCCCTGTGACAGGAGTATTTGCAAAAGAAGAAATCAGCTTGCTGTCTCCATTGAATTGTCCTTTCCGGACAGATGCCAACTGATAACCTTGGCGCTTTGAGATGTACCATAAGTTCCCCTCTGAGTCCTCAAACACATCCTTCATGACCATGGCCGGTCTCTCGTAGGGGAAGGAGGCATCTGACTCAGAGGAGACCTGACTCCGTGCCTTGTCGAAGTAGTAGAGCCCCTGGGAGGTTATAAACATGAGATTCCCATTTCTCAGCGTGCGGATATCGGAAAAGATTGGATGCTCATCCTTTATGAATCTGCTGACTGCCTGAGGAAGGGGAATCATGTTTTTGGTAAGGAGATCCACTATGCACAGTTTCTCCCCGTCGGTGAACCATACCTGGTCTTTCTCTACCTTTGCATAAGATTTCAAGTGAAAGGGAGGGGCTATGGAATCCTGTGTCTGAGGGGAAGAGGAATCCACGGCTCTCAGATACTGGGTATCATCGTACCATAGTAAATCCCTGTCGTCGCAGGCAAACAGGAGCTTTTGCTCATAGTTAAGGCTGTCGGATATGATGAAATTCACAAAGCATTTCCTTTCTTCATCATACATCTGGATGCTGTTTATAAGTAGTATGAATATTTGTCCTTTGCTATTCTCCACTATTTTCCTGATGGTGCGTGCACGGCCATCAATTGGAATCTGAATGAACTTGTCCTCATCAGTGTACAGCCCCACACCGGATTGGGTACCTACCCAGATTCTGTCCCTTGAATCCTGAAGGAGGGAAATCACACCATCATGCGGTAGGCTGCAGCTGTCTGTGGCAGAATGGAAGTATTGATGCATCTCAGAGCCGTTGAACCGGTTCAGTCCCCTATCCGTTCCAATCCAAATATAGCCCTCTTTGTCTTCTAGCATGCAAGTGATGGAAGAGTTGGACAGACTAGGATTTATAGCATGTGTGTCATCGTCGGGCACTGGATTATGGAGTTTGGAACAACCGCACAACAGCAGGATGAATAAAAACAAAGGATAGTAATTTTTCATATTGCAAAGATATAAAGAAAAAGAACAAGAACACTCTTGAAAAGCCTATAAAACCTAGGTTTTGCACATATACTACATTTTTTGAACATTTTTTTGAACATTTAAAAATAAGGAAAAACATGCACTGTCCATACCTTTGCAGCGAGAAAAACTAAAAGATTCAAACAAAATATTAAAGATTGTTTTAGGTTAGGGTTAATGAGAAAATTCCGTCTGCCAGCATACAGGCAGATGGGCTTTTCTCAAAATTAAAAGAAGAATTATGAAAATCATGAAAATTTCAACACTGTTTGTTATTACAATTCTGACTGCCTGCGGCCAGCCAGATGCCAATCCTGTGCTGACGATTGAAGGAGGTCAGATTCAGGGAGTGGTGTGTGACTCATCACAGGTCATCGTATATAAAGGTATACCCTATGCGGCGGCACCCGTTGGCGAAAACCGTTGGCGTAAGCCGCAGCCTGTCACGCCATGGGAAGGAGTACTCAGGGCTGACCACTTTTCTGCAGCTGCCATCCAGGCTGCGCATGACCCCAATGATGGAGGCTATGGACGCGAGTTTTTCTGGCAGGGAGACCCGAAGTTCAGTGAGGACTGCCTTTACCTGAATGTGTGGACACCCCGACATGCAGCCGGCCATCCAGAGAAGAAACTTCCCGTTACGATATGGATACATGGCGGTGGCTACTCAGCCGGATGGGGCTTTGAGGTCGAAATGGACGGAGAGGCATGGGCTAGGCGAGACGTGATACTGGTTACCATCAACTATCGCTTGGGAGTGTTCGGCTACCTGAATCATCCGGAGCTTTCGGCAGAGGATGAGCAAGGTGTGAGTGGCAACTATGGAACCTACGATCAGATAGCAGCCTTGAAATGGGTCAGGAACAATATCGCCCAGTTTGGCGGCAATCCTGACCGTATCACGCTCATGGGACAGAGTGCCGGAGCACGGAGCGTGAAGAACCTGGTTACTTCCCCATTGAGCAGAGGCATGGTCAGTAGAGCCATTATACAGAGTGGTGCAGCGTTGCCCATGAGTGGAAACTCGCAGGAAGAGCTTGATTCCATCGGAAAATCCATCATGGACGGCATCAGCCTGAAAACCCTGAAGGAGATGCGACAGGCAAAGGCTGACACGCTGTTCAGTGCTGTGAATGACTATGTGATGAAGAACCGTCTGTACGGAACGTTTATGCCACATGTGGATGGTGTTCTGCTGCAAGCCGACTTCGACACGTCCGTACAGACCGGCAATGTGGCCGACATACCATATATGATAGGTTATACAGCCGATGATATGACCCCTCTAGATGAACAGATCAACCGGATTGCCGATGCCAGAGACAGCCTCTCACCTTCAAAGCCGGTATACACGTACCTGTTTGCGCGTCCTCTTCCAGGGGATGGGAAACCAGGCATGAAGGGAGCCTTTCACAGCTCAGAGCTTTGGTTCCAGTTTGGCACGTTGGAGCGCAGCTGGCGACCATTCACTCCGGAGGATTATGCCTTGAGTGAGGAGATGCTGGATTACTGGACGAACTTTGCAAAAAATGGGAATCCTAACGGCAGCCATACAGAATGGGCTAACCACACCAGGAATAATCCGTATTATCAGATACTGAATATCAACTAATAATAATTAACAAATAAATCTTTGACAAAATGAAGAAATTAACCCTTCTGATGAGATTGTCCATGACAGTCTTATTTGCATTCGTGAGTATGGGAATCTCCTATGCTCAGATGAAGGTTAACGGACAGGTCGTAGACCAGTCTGGCGAACCAGTCATTGGTGCTAACGTAGTCGAGAAAGGCACTACAAATGGTATCATTACTGATTTAGATGGAAATTTCACGCTAGAAGTGAAGAGAGGAGCTACGCTCATTATCTCCTTTGTGGGCTATGTGACCCAAGAGGTCAAGGCTGCAGCACAGGTCAAGGTAGTAATGGCTGAAGACAGCGAGTTGCTGGAAGACCTGGTGGTAGTGGGCTACGGTGTACAGAAGAAGAGTTCTGTCACAGGTTCCATCTCATCAGTCAAGACTGAGGACGTGGCAAACCGTACTATCACAAATGCACAGAGTGCACTTCAGGGTAAGACCGCTGGTGTGCAGGTAGTCACTACCAGTGGTGTCCCTGGTTCTGCGCCAGCTATCCGTGTACGTGGTTATTCCTCTAACTCTGACATGTCGCCACTATATGTAGTGGACGGAATCATCATGAGTGACATCAGCAGCATTGAGCCTAACGACATCGAGTCTATGGAAGTATTGAAGGATGCTGCATCAGCAGCAATATACGGAGCTCAGGCTGGTAATGGTGTGGTACTTATAACGACCAAGAAAGGAGCTAAGGGTAATGAAGGTTGGGGTCAGGTAAGCTATGATTTCCAACTCTCAAATGAGTCCTTGGGCAGTACTCCAAATCTGATGAATGCAAAGCAATATGCTGAATACATGGTAGAAGCAAATATATTCTCAGAGGGAACCGTAAAATCTCTTTGGGACGGAAAGAGCAGCACAGACTGGGTAAATGCAGTCTATGACAAGTCTACTATGATGAAGCACAATTTAACTTTCAGCAATGGTAGTGACAAAGGTTCAGTATATGTATCAGGTTCCTATTTGACCAATAATGGTATCGCTGTAGGTGATATTGATATGTATAAGCGTTTGAATGGAGTAATCAATGTGGAATACAAAATCAAGCCTTGGTTGAAGATTTCCGGTAATGCAAACATGGCACAGACAACCCGTAGGCCAGTAGATGGTTCCGCTTTTGGTGCCGCATTTACTATGGATCCTCTTACTTCTGTAGCTTATGACCAGGCAAATATGCCAGATAACATGAAGTCTGCGTTGGCATTGGGATATACCCTCCTCCAGAATGACAAGGGTCAGTATTACGGGGTATCAAATTTCAACTCAAGTATGAACCCATTCATCAGTCTATATAATACAGAAACCAAAGAAAACGCATTCACTGCCATAGGTAATTTCGCAGTAGATGTCACTTTGGCCAAAGGACTTACATTTACCAGTAAGTTTGGCTTTACAAACATCTCATTAGACAGAAATTCCTATGAAAATGATTACTTTGGCGGAGGCTATCACTATCGCGACTTTGCGGCAATGAGCCAGACCAACAGTAATTCAAAGTATTATCAATGGGATAACTACGTGAACTATATGACTACAATAGCCAAGAAGCATGATGTTACAGCTATGGTTGGTCACTCATTCACCAAGAACAATTACGTATTTACAACAGGCGGACTTACAGCCAATGGGGAAGATGCCCTGATTAAGGATGATCCAGAATTGTTTGGATGGTTGGATTTTGCTGCAGGTTCTGCTACCAGGACAAATGCAGGTCTTCGCACAATCTCTACCAGTGAGTCTTATTTTGGACGTTTGACTTATGCTTATGATGGCAAATATATGGCTCAATTCTCACTTCGAGCAGATGCATTTGACCTCTCTAAGCTTCCTCTCACAAACCGTTGGGGATATTTCCCTGCAGCTTCAGTAGCATGGGTTGCCAGCAATGAGGGCTTTTGGAAGATTATGCCTGAAGAGTTCAGCTACTTGAAAATTCGTGCTAGCTGGGGTAAGAATGGTTCTGTGGGCCCACTTTCTGGTTACGCTTATGCAACTACCATGTCTACTAACGGGAACTATGATTTTGGCACACCAGCAGCAAACAATCGTGTTCCGGCAACAACACCAGCTACCATGGGTAATGACAAGTTAACATGGGAGACGTCCACTCAGCTTGACTTTGGACTTGACGCGCGCTTGTTCCGCGATCGTTTGACCTTCAGTATGGACTGGTATAAAAAGAAAACAGACAATCTGTTGATTTCTGGCGCAACTCCTTCATTAATCGCTGGAGGCGCATTCTCACCATTAAATGCAGGTTCCGTAGAAAACAAAGGATTTGAGTTCGAATTAGGTTGGAGAGATCAGATTGGTAAGGATTTCACTTATGGGATTCGTGGAAACCTCTCAACATTGAAAAACAAGGTAACTTATTTGACGAAAGGTCTTCCATACATTACAGGTTACAAGCCTTTAAGTGACCCATTGACAATCTTCAAGGAAGGCAACGAGGTATGGAACTTCTATGGTTACAGATTTGCTGGTGTACGTGAAAGCGATGGAGCTGCATTATTTTACAACCAGGCTGGAGAAATCACCGATACTCCAAACATGGATGACAGAACAAATATCGGATCAGCCATTCCTAACATCACCTATGGTATTACCTTGAATGCAGCCTATAAGGGATTTGACCTTTTGATATTTGGTAACGGAACATCTGGTAGCAAAATCTATCAGGCACTTTTCCGCAGTGATAGCCAGAATGACAACCGATTGGCGGATGTTTGGTATAATGATCGCTGGAGTCCGACCAATACCCACGCTTCTCACCCTGCAGCAAATGCAAATATAGCATCCTATATGGTTTCTGATGCAATGGTCTTCAGTGGTGATTACTTCAGAATCAAACAGATCCAGTTAGGATATACCTTGCCTAAGGCACTTCTCAACAAAATTAAGATCAACAATTTGAGATTATATATTTCACTTGATGACTGGTTTACCTTTACTAAGTATTGTGGCTTTGACCCAGAATCTGCCAGCGTAAGTACAGGTTCGGGGCAGGGTGTTGACACTGGTACATACCCTATTTCAAAGAAAATGGTATTTGGTCTTAATTTGACATTCTAATTCACTTTAAAGAAAGAAAACATGAAAAAACATATCATATTTTTATCCCTGGCAGCCCTGGGATTCATGGGGATAACCTCTTGCACCGATGAGTTGGATATTGCAAAGATGGGAAATATGGGTGCAGAAGAGGATTTCTATCAAACAGACGATGATGCAGAACAAGCCATTGCTGCATGTTATAAGCAATATGCCGACAACTGGGCTTTGATTACCCACTGTGGTGATATCATGAGTGATGATGTCTGGTGTGCAGGTAATTCTCGAAGTGATGATGCGTCTTTTGAAAATATGGGTGCATTCACTCATAGTTCAACAACTTCAAAGATTGAGAATCTTTTTAAGGGATTGTATGCACAAATCTATCGTGCGAACCTGGTCATCGACAAATTTGAGAATGTTGATACAGATGTAAAGAAACGTGACAAGGCGGAAGCCTACTTTTTCCGTGGTATGGCACATTTCTACCTAGGCGCATTCTTTGGTACAGCTCCAATCGTAGATCATTTGTTGACAACAGATGAGTATAACCAACCTAATTCAACACGCGCAGGCTTATATGAACAGGCTATCAGTGATTTGACACAAGCAGCAAATGACCTTAAGGTTAAGTCTGCAATGGGTGACAACAATACCAGAATTACTAAAGAAGCAGCTTCTGCACTTTTAGGCAAAGTCTATCTGTTCCTGGGTGACACTAACAAAAATGCAAATGGTGAATATTCAAAAGCAGTCAGTGCATTGAAAGTGTGTGCAGAGAGTACTAGTTACAAACTCTACGAAGGCAACATTGGAGATTTAGGGCATGCCATGTGCGACTACAATGATGAATATGTTTTGGAAGTTAACCGTACCCCTGATATGTCAAACTTGTTTTCACTCTACAGTGAAGCATACGTATATTATGCATGGCGCCAGCAGCTAATTGATGCTACAGACCAGAAAGCCGATTATGCAGCCTTGTGTGCAGGATGGGGATTCATGAATCCAACATCTGACATTTACAATGCATTCGTGAAGGAGGAAGGAGTTGACGGATACCGGCTGAACCAGTCCATCATCACTACAGCACAAATGGAAGAGAACCTAGGATTGAAACCTGTCAAGGGTCTTGTGATTCATGGCAATGAAGGCTATTGGACTTGGAAAAGACGTGGATGTGCTGAAGATTATGTCATGCTGCTTGGACTTCCTCATGCAAACTTTGTATACATGCGCTTGGCAGAGGTTTATCTATTGCTAGCTGAGGCTGCTATAAAAACCAATGACGAAGGAACAGCGACTACATACTTGAATAAAGTCCGTCAGCGTGCAAAGTTGGAGCCAAAGAGTGCCACTCTTGATGCTATTAAACTTGAGCGTCGTCTGGAATTGTTCCAGGAAGGCCAGCGATGGTTCGATTTGGTACGTTGGGGTGATGCTGCAAATGTACTGAAAGATCATGGTAAAGTTATGTACGCATGGGATGTAGATGCAAAGAAGGCTGTCATAGAGTATCAAGACCCTTCTTCACATGGATTCATTGCCGGCAAACATGAAGTATTGCCTATTCCTGATACAGAGGTTTTGATGAATGACAATCTGGTACAGAATCCAGGTTACGGAAGTGACAATTGATTATAGAATACATTTCACAAATGAAGAATTTAAAATTAACATTAATGGCTGGTCTGCTGCTCACTGCACAGACCACCATGGCCCAGACTTTTCGCAAGCAGATTGTGGAGAATGGAGGAACAGGAAAGTTCAAGTCAGAGATTGTAGGTGACTCAACTTTGGAGCGATTTACCATCTATCGTCCCCAGCAACTGAAGGAAGTAGTCAAGAAAGCTGGAAAACTTCCGGTCATCTTGTATGCTAATGGCGCATGTGCAAATAATAATGTTGAAATACGCTATTTTTTGAATGAGATTGCATCACACGGATATGTTGCTGCTGCTATTGGTCCATACGATGAAGCGGATTTCTATGCACATTGGACAGATGTCATGCGTATGATGTATCCTAAGAAGAAAGATGTAGTTCTCGCTAATGGTACATTGGTGAAACGTCCATCACAGGATGAATTGAAGCAAATGATAGAGAAGCAGAAAGCAGAGCGAGAAGCTGCAATGAAAGCAGCCCAACAGAAAGGGAAGAAGGGTAAGAAAGGCGCAGCTCCTGTAGTCCCATCTCAGCAGACTTATCCAAAAATGCTATTGGAAGTGTTAGAGTGGCTTACAGATCAAAATGCTAATCCAAAATCCGAATATTATCATTGCCTTAATCTCGATGAGATTGCAGTTATGGGTCAGTCGTGCGGTGGTGCACAAGCTCTAGCTGTAGCTCATGATCCTCGTATAAAGACTTGCGTCATCTTGAATTCTGGTATTGGTGATATGGAAATGATGGGTGCAAATAAGGACCAATTAGAAAACCTGCACACTCCAATGTTCTATTTGATTGGTGGAGAAGGTGACATTGCATTCCCAAATGCAGGCAAGGATTTTGTACGTTTGAACCATGTACCTGTTGTCATGATTAATACGATTGACGAGCATGAAGGAACTTATTATGAGGAGCATGGTGGTTCTTATGCCGTAGCGGTAACTAAGTGGCTCGATTGGCAGCTCAAGAAGCAGGAAGGTCAGTCAGCCCTGTTCCTAGACGATGAATACATCAAGATGAAATATCCAGATTGGACCATTGAGAGAAAGAATTTTTAACAGCATGAACTCATGAATATGAAATCATTATTTTTCGCACTTGCCGCATGTGCAACTCTAGCTTTTGTTTCTTGCGGTAAAGCATCAAAACAGGTTGCAGAGACAAACCCTATCCTGACAATCGAGGGAGGACAAGTACAGGGTGTATTAAATGATTCTACTGACATTATCGTATATAAAGGTATACCTTATGCAGCAGCACCTGTAGGAGAAAACCGTTGGCGTAAACCTCAACCAGTAAAACCTTGGGAAGGAGTTTTGATTGCAGATAAGTTTGGAGCAGCAGCTGTTCAACATGAACAGAGTGATACTACAAACTTATATTTCAAAGAGTTCTATTGGCAAGGCGATCCCGAGCGTAGTGAGGATTGTTTATATCTGAATATCTGGACTCCATCAAATTCACCATCTCATCCTGAGCAGAAACTACCTGTAGCCTTGTGGATTCATGGTGGAGGTTATGTCCAGGGATATGGCCATGAGGTAACTATGGATGGGGATGCTTGGGCTAAGAGGGGTGTTATTCTCGTCACGTTCAACTATCGTCTTGGTTTACTAGGTTTCTTCTCTCACCCACTTTTGAATGAAGAAGATCCTGATGGAACATCTGGTAATTATGGAACATATGACCAAATCGCAGCATTAAAATGGGTAAAAAATAACATCGCTCAATTTGGTGGTGATCCAGAGAATATCACAATTTTTGGTCAGAGTGCTGGAGGTGGCAGCGTACGAAACCTCTCAATCTCTGAACCATCTAAAGGTTTGATTAACCGCGCCATTATCCAGAGTTGTGGTGGTATAGACGACATTGTATTCCCTAATGCTCCAACAACTAACGAAGAGGTTGCTGCACAGGGTAAGGAAATCATGGATAAGGCCGGCTTGACCACTTTAGAGCAGATGAGGGCAGCCTCTGTTGATGAGTTAAATGCTGCGTTGGCTAACTATGGCGGTTTCCCTTCCGGTGTTTTGGGTCCTCATAGTGATGGCAAGGTGTCTGTCCTGGGATTTAAGGATGCCGTGATGAACAATACAATCGCAGATGTCCCATTCATGATTGGCTGTACTACGGGAGACGGTCGTGGACCAGGTGCAGCTGAGAGCATCAGCCGTTTCTGCGAGGTACGTGACTCTTTGGGTTCATATCCAGTCTATCGCTATCTGTTTGCTCGTGGCCTTCCTGGCCCTGGTAACGTGGGTGCCTATCACTCTTCAGAACTGTGGTATACCTTCCAGACCCTGGGACGTAGCTGGAGACCATTTACCGAGGCTGACTATCAACTAAGTGACGAGATGGTTGACGCGTGGACCAATTTCTGCAAGTTTGGAAATCCAAATGGAGCAGAGGGAGATGCGTGGGCTCCTTACAAGAAGGACGCGCCATTCATAAAGGTATTTGATATAAAAAAATAAAAATGTGGTGCTAGTTTTGTGAATTAAGAGGACCTTCTATCCAGAGAATCAGGTAGAAGGTTCCTCTTTTTACCAAATTCAGATATTTAGTAAATTACCCAATGAAAAAGATTTTTACCCTTTTGCTGTTTTTTTGCAGCCTGCAGCTGTTTGCCCAATATCCGGGTTCCAAATATTATCCGGAAGTCCATGGCAATTCCGTGTCATTCTATCTTTCAGCGCCAAACGCAGTAGAGGTCAAGATATGTGGAGATTTCCTACCAGGAGTCAACGAATACAACCTAGGGGGCATGGCAGAAATGAAGGAGAAGGATGGCGTATGGCAGTATACGGCGGAGAATCTGGCACCGGATTTCTATTTCTACTATTTCCTGGTAGATGGGATAAAGGTAATGGATCCGAATAACCTGAAGGTTGTATGTAATTACTCAGAATTCTATAATACATTCATTATCGAAGGTGTAGGAAGTGAGAATCTGACTATTGCTGAAACCCAGAAAGGAACCTTGCAGACTGTATGGTATGATTCTCCAGAATATAGTGGCCAGCGTAGGATGACTGTTTATCTGCCATATAACTATAGTACCAAGAAGAAATACCCGGTGCTTTACATGCTTCCCGGAGGTGGCGATGATGAAGATACATGGGTGGATATGGGCCGCCTGCCACAGATAATGGATCATATGATAGCCAATGGCGAGGCTCAGGAAATGCTTGTTGTCATGGTTAATTCCATGCCAAATGAGTTGGCTGCACCACATGTCATGAATCCGATTCCTGGGAGGAAAAGCCATTTCCAGATGATGGGTACACCTGAGGGACGTACAGGAGGCGAGTTCTCGAATGATTTGATACGCAACATCATCCCTTATATTGAGAGCCATTATAGCGTCAAGCCTGGAAGGTCAAACAGGGCTGTCACCGGAGTAAGCATGGGAGGCTTCTACCTGTCCAACATCATTGAGGAATTCCCTGGAACTTTCAATTACATCGGGTTCATTGGTTCTGGATATAACGATGCACCTGAACGTGTCGATCAGGCCTTAGCAGAGGTAAAGAAAGCAGGCTATAAACTCATGTGGGTAGGCGCAGGTAGTCTTGACATGGCGCTGAGCAGTGCAAAGAACCTGATGGCAGGTTTGGATCGTGCGTCCATGCCGTATACATACTATGATTCAAAGGATGGACATAACTGGCGGTCATGGCGTAGGGATTTGCAGCAGTTCGTTCCCCTAATTTTCAGATAAGAATGACTTGTGGGATAAATAATGATGCGGGACAGTGGGAAATCTAACTGCCCTGCATCATTTTTATGAATTAGGATTGATACTTTCAAATAATGGGAGATACAAGTAACATACTTGTATTGAGAAATAAGGATTTGAGCATAGCATAGACCAAAAAGATAAGGTTCAAGACCTTATCAGCAGTCTACGGACTAATCCCGCTGAGTCTGCAAGGTGACATGGGGACAGGTCCCTTGTAACGTAAGCAGCAATATTGCTAAAATATCGAACTATACTTTACGTTACAAGGGACCTGTCCCC